>Ga0163144_10003662_pt1 | contig 34944 bp, 26 predicted proteins | sample OliLak19BULKMAT1_FD_123175 | JGI IMG/M metagenome (GOLD analysis project Ga0163144, IMG submission 123175) | Freshwater microbial mat bacterial communities from Lake Vanda, McMurdo Dry Valleys, Antarctica - Oligotrophic Lake LV.19.BULKMAT1 | ecosystem: Environmental > Aquatic > Freshwater >...
GTTTGCTCTTTGCGATTGCCTACGCAATGCTTCACCTTTTGCTGGCTTACATCCTCTATCGCCGCAAGCTGTTCCTTCGCGTCTGAGCACGCGCCTGCGCACCATGGGTCTGAGCAAGAAATAGCAGAACCTTTCAATCGAACCGCCAGAGTGCTACAATTTTTCTGCTTCCATGCGCACCACTCTGATCTTAATCCTATTCGCGGCAGCATCCGCCGCCCAGTCCCCCGATGGATCTCAACTCTACGCAACACACTGTGCCCGCTGCCATGAGACTGACCAGACCGGATGGGCTGCCCGCCGCCAGATTCTGGCGAAGTTCCCACCCGAAGCGATCCAAAGCCAACTTCACCTCGGTTTCATGAGCTTCGTGGCGAAACTCAGCGCCGGCGAAGTACGCGCGATCGCCACTTACATCACCGGCAAACCAGCCCCCGAATTCCGCATGCCCGTCGCCCCCAAACCAGAAGGCATCTGCCCTGCCAGCTCTGCGCCTCCGCCCAACCTGCTTTCTGGACCCCGTTGGAACGGTTGGGGTGTCGATTACGACAACAGCCGCTTTCAGCCCGCCGGCATGGCCCAACTGAAACCCGATGACATCTCGAAGCTGAAACTCAAATGGGCCTTCGCCTTTCCTCTCGCGATGGCCGCCTACTCGCAGCCCGTCGTCGCCGGCGGTCGCCTGTTCGCCGGCAGCATCAATGGCAACATCTATTCCCTCGACGCCAACTCCGGTTGTACCCACTGGGTCTATCCCGCATCCCCGGCTGGAGTCCGCGCCGCCATCTCCATCGGCCCGGGCGTCTCCGGAGCCCGGTTCACGGCCTACGCCGGAGACAACACCGCTGTTGTTCACGCCCTCGACGCCATCCAGGGAACCGTCCTCTGGAAAACAAAAATCGACGACCACCCCCTCGCCCGCATCACCGGTTCGCCCCAGTTATTCTCAGGCAAACTCTTCGTGCCGCTCGCCTCGCTCGAAGAGGCCGCCGCCACCAATCCAAAATACGAATGTTGCACCTTCCAGGGCAGCGTCGTCGCGCTCGATTCCGCCACCGGCAAACAACTCTGGAAGACCCGCATGATCGCCACCCCTCCGCACCCGACCGCAAAAAATCCGAACGGTACTCAGATGCACGGCCCCTCCGGCGCCGCCGTCTGGTCCGCCCCCACGCTCGACACCAAGAGAGGCTTGCTCTACGTCTCCACCGGCGACTACTACTCCGACCCCGAAGAAGGTTGGGGCATATCAATCGTCGCCCTCGAAATGTCCACCGGCAAAATCGTTTGGGCCAAAAAGATGCTCACTGGAGATCGCTGGAATGTTGCTTGTATGGCTAGCGACAAAACCAATTGCCCCAGGAAAGAAGGTCCAGACTTCGACTTCGGCTCTTCTCCCGTCCTCAGAACCATGCCCAATGGCACGCAAGTCTTACTCGCTGGCCAAAAGTCAGGCGACCTCCATTTCCTCGACCCCGATAAAAACGGAGATCTCATCCGCACCGTCCATGTCGGCGAAGGCGGACTCCTCGGCGGCATCGAGTGGGGCCCCGCCGCCGACACCCAAAGAACCTACGTCTCGATCTCCGGCGTCGACTTCAAAAAACCCGAGGCCGGTGGCGGCCTCACCGCCCTCCAGATCGCCACCGGCGAAAGACTCTGGCACACCCCGGCCCCCAAGCTCACCTGCCTCGACAATCCTCCCTGCCGCGCCGCACAACCCGCCGCCGTCACCACCATCCCCGGCGCCGTCTTCTCCGGATCTCTCGACGGCCACCTCCGCGCCTACGGCGCAAACGACGGCAAACTACTTTGGGATTACGACACCCGCAAGCCCTACCAAACCGTAAACCAAGTCCCCGGCATAGGCGGCTCCCTCAACTCCGCGGGAGTCACAATCGTCAACGGCACCCTCTTTGTCAATTCCGGCTACGGCTTCCTCGGAGGTGCCGCCGGCAACGTGCTCCTAGCCTTCACCATCGACGGAAAATAACAGCCGGCTACTCCGCGGCCGTGGGCAACTTCAATTTGCCGCTTTGTACCTTCAGCGTGATCTCCCAAATCGAGGCTACACCCACCACCAGCTCATTGTCTTCGTCAAGTAACGCACGCCTCAGGCCGGCAGAAAGCTGATCCCGCTGGTCGATGGCCTACAACAAAACATGTGTGCCCAAGAAGAGTTTTACTCAAGCCCCTCCCTACGACCCAAGCATCGCATTGATTTTCGACTCGTTCATCGCCTCATCCCACCCCTCCGCATACTCAATCGTGCATGCTTCAGATCCAAGGACTCGCCGCGATGGGCGATCCACGCGAACCAATTTCACCATCGGCTTACCAGCCTTCGCAATGATGATCTCTTCCCCTGCCATCGCTAGCTCCACCAGGCGCGAAAGCTGCGTCTTCGCCTCGTAAAGGTTCACTTTCATAATTTCTGACCAACCAACAGATGCGGAGAAAAGCGGGGAAATGAACCGGTTAACGCCAGTTTGCTCTTTGCGATTGCCTACGCAATGCTTCAGCTTTTGCCGGCTTACATCCTCTACAGCCGCAATCTGTTCCTAAGAGTCTGATTACCATTGCAATCTCATAAAAACTTTGATAACGTCTCATGCACGCTTGGGTCCACTTTGGCCCAAAATGAACGCACTCAGGGAGATCTTCATGATGAGAATTGTCATACTTGTCGCCGCATTTCTGACGGCCACTTTCTTGTCTCATGCTCAAGCCGTCTACGGCAGTATTGTAGGCAGCGTTACCGATAGCACCGGCGCTGTAGTGTCCGGAGCCAAGGTCACAATCACCGACACGGGCCGCGACGTCGTCACCAATACAACAACGAATGAATCCGGAAACTTCGCGCAGCGCTTCCTCATCGCCAGCAAATACCGCGTCAGGGTTGAATCCGCCGGATTTAAAGCCATTGTTCAAGATAATGTCGGTGTCTCCGTCGATACCGAAACCCGCCTCGAACTTCAACTCCAGGTCGGCGACGTAACGCAAACTCTCGAAGTGAGCGCCGAAGCCGGCATCCTCAAAACGGAACGCAGCGACGTCTCCACAACCTGGAGCGAAAAGACTGTCACCAACCTGCCGATTCTCAGCCGCAAATTTACCAACCTACAGTTGATGACACCAGGCGTGGTCGCCTTCCCAACTTCCGCCACCGCCGCCTCCGCTGAGAACCCGCAAGGCTCTTATCGAATGCTCGTCAACGGACAAAGCTTTGCCGGCACAAGCCATCTCCTGGACGGCACCGACAATCACGACGCGGTCCTCGGCTGGATCGTAATCAACCCGACCCTCGAATCGGTTACGGAAGCCAAGATTACGACTGCGAATTATGACGCCGAGTTCGGTGTGGCCAGCGCGGGCGTCGTCAGCGCGCAAACCAAATCCGGCACCAACGCCATGCACGGCAGCGTGTTCTGGTTCCTCCGCAACGACCACCTGCAGGCGCGCAATCCTTTCACTCAATCCAGGCCAATTCCCAACTCCAACGGGCGGCTAATCCCTCTGACTCAGTGGAATCAATTCGGCGCATCCATCGGTGGCCCGATACGGAAAAACAAACTCTTCTACTTTGGAGACTTCCAGGGCACACGCCGCAATACAGGGGGCGGGGCACTGCTCCGCGTTCCAACCCTTGAAGAACGCGCTGGAAACTTGAGCAACCTCGGCCTCAATGTCTTCGATCCCGCCAGCGGCGCTACGCCTGCAACGCGCTCCCAGTTCCCTGGCAACATCATCCCGGCAGCCCGGCTCTCTTCGCAAGCAGTCGCGTTGCTCCGCCTGATCCCCGGCCCGAATTCGAGCGCCAATCTCGACCAGCCAAATTTCGCTTCCTCGGGCGGGGTCAAGTCTGACGACGAGGCGTACAACACCCGTGTGGATCACTACACCACGGACAAGCTGCACATCTTCGGCCGCTATAGTCTTCAACAGTTTCGCGTCGTCGCCCCCGGCTCCTTCGGTCTTCTGGCCGGTGGACCTGGCCTTGATGCTTCCGGCTCCACCAACGCCTATGCCGGCAGGTCCGATTCCCGCAACCACTCTGTAGCGGGCGGCTTCGACTACTCCGTCAGGCCAAACTTACTGACCGACTTCCGCTTCGGCTGGTTCCGTTATAAGGTGTTCGGCCAACCTAACGGGATCGGTTCCGCCCCAGCCAAAGATGCCGGCATCCCCGGCCTCAACGTGGATGACAATTTCAATTCCGGCATGCCCGCCTTCTTCATCAACGGCTATGGCAACAACCTGTTCCGCTTTGGCTACGCACTCGGCGTCAATGGCTGCAACTGCCCCCTGATCCAGAACGAAAACCAGTACCAGTTTGTGAACAACTGGACCAAGATTCAGGGCAATCACACGTTCAAGTTCGGCGCCGATATCCGCCGCGCCTTCAACCTTCGCGTCCCAAGCGATCGTCACCGCTCCGGTGAGCTCAATTTCGATGCTGCCCGAACGCAAGGCCCAACAGGCGGCGGCTCCGGTCTTGCCTCATTCCTCGTGGGCGACGTGTCGCGATTTGAACGCTATGTATCCAATTCGCTCGACGCCAGCGAAGCACAAAACCGCTGGTTCTTCTTCGCTCAGGATTCCTGGCGCATCACCAAGAAGCTCACCATCAACTACGGCCTTCGCTGGGAAATCTATCGGCCGCAAGTTGTCAGCGGAAACGGCCAGGGCGGCTTTCTGAACTCAACCACAGGCGAAGTTATGGTCGCAGGTCAGAATGGTGTCGGCCGTGATCTCAATGTGACTTCACCTCTCACCAATTTCGCCCCCCGCCTCGGAATCGCTTATCAGTTGAATCAAAAGACTGTCATCCGTGCTGGTTATGGCCGCGGTTACAATCTTGGCGTTTTCGGTTCGATCTTCGGCCACAACGTCACGCAGAACCTGCCGGTGCTTGGTATCCAATCCAACCAGCCAGCAAACAACTTTGACGCGGTATTCCGCCTTGCAGTGGGCCCCACATCGCTCGATCCCAAACAGATCCTCGAGAGCCAGCCCCTCGGCCCCAACGGCAATCGATTGTTGCCCAACGGCGTCACGGCGTTCATGATCACCAACCCGATCCGCTTCCCAACCGTCGATGCCTGGAACCTCACCATCCAGCGTCAACTCGCGGGCAACATGTCCTTCGAAGTTGGTTATGTTGGCACCAAGGGCACCCACGTCTTTGCTGGAATCGGCGGCGATTACGACCCGAATCAAGCCGACATTAATGGCTTCGGGACCCTCACCACCAACCAGCGCAAGCCATTCTTTCAGAAGTTCGGCTGGACTCAGAACCTGCGCTACTACGGCTCGGACGCCTCCAATAACTACCATTCGGTTCAGGTACGCTTCGACAAGCGATTCGATGGCGGACTCTCCGTCATGTCTCATTACACCTTCTCGAAGAACATCGACTATGACGCCACCTACTATCCCCGCGATGCCAAACTCGCGCGTGGCGTATCCAACAACAACCGGCCCAACGTTTTTTTCCTCGGCTCTCTCTACGAGATCCCCGTTGGCAAGGGCCGCAAGTTCATGTCAAACGGAGCTAAGTTTACCGACGCCATCGTCGGCGGCTGGCAGATGAATGGAACCTACAACTGGATGAGCGGCCAACCGTTCACCCCGAGCTATCGCGACTGTAACGCCGACCGCGACACCGGTTGGTGCCGTCCGGATCTCATCGGCGATTACAGTGTGAGCAACCCAGGCCAGCAGGGCTGGTTCAAAACTACTTCGACGCCGCTGGTTGCCAACGGTCAAGTCGATGGCCCCTGGCAGCGTCCGCAGCGAGGCAAGTTCGGCACCGTCGGTCGCAATGAAATCTTCGGACCTTCATTTGCGCAGATGGACCTTTCCTTCTTCAAGTCCTTTACAGTCACGGAAGGCAAGACTCTGCAATTCCGAGCGGAAAGCTTCAACTTCCTCAATAGGACGAACCTTGCCAATCCAAATAATTGCGTTGATTGTCCCGGTACCGCCGGACGCATCTTCGGAGCATTTGCTGCTTACGTTCCGCGGCAATGGCAGATGGCTTTGAAGTTCGCTTTTTAGTCTTCCGGCTCCACAATCTTCAACGCCTGGTTAGCGGCAACGTCGGCCAGGCGCTGTTGTTTTCCGTTGGGCCAGTGAATCTCAAGATCCGCGTGCGACTCCTGATCGAGCCCGAAGTGCAACCGCAAGTCGGATTGCGAAAGATAGCTGCCGCCGGAGCGCACCTCGTTGATTTGCCGCCTGCCTCCCGAAATACAAACAACGCGGGCGCCAATCGCCGACCGGTTCGACACTGTTCCCACCAGTTTGACTTGCAACCACTTGCGTCCTGTCCGGTTGTCACAACGCAATAATTGGGGCACATCGTTCATCGTGTTCACGACAACGTCTAGATCGCCGTCGTTATCGAAGTCACCCACCGCAAGGCCTCGTGCCGATACCGCTTCTGCGATCCCGGGTCCGGCCGCAGTGGATACATCGGCAAACTTGCCGTCTCCCACGTTCCGGTAAAGCACCTTGCGCTGCTTGTAACCCGCCTCTGTGTCGGTGCTTCCAACCTCGGGATACACATGGCCGTTGGCAAGCAGGATGTCCGGCAATCCGTCATTGTCGAAATCAAGGAACGCAGCGCCCCAGCCCAGGAATCGCGTATTCCGCCCAAGTCCCGCCTGGAACGTCCGGTCCTCAAACACGTTGTTGCCAAGGTTACGGTAGAGGCTCGAAGTATCTCCCGCGAAGTTCGTCTTCACGATATCCAGCAAGCCGTCGCCATCGTAATCGGCGGTAGAAACACCCATCCCCGCTTGCGCTTTGCCATCCGCTGAGTAAGCCACGCCAGCCTCAATCCCGATCTCGGTAAACGTCCCATCCTGATTGTTCTTGTAGAGCGCCGAGGAGGTCGAATCGTTCGCCACATAGATGTCCGGCCAACCGTCGTTGTCGAAGTCGGCTACTAGAACGCCAAGCCCATAGGTGCCCGGCGTATTGAGGATCCCCGCCTCTTTCGATACATCGCGAAACGTCCCGTCGCCGTTGTTGCGAAACAGTATGTTCTTCGCCCCCGTCAAGCCCGGCGGTCCGCAGGCCACTGGCAGACCCTTGTACTTGCAAGTGCCATTCTCAGGCACCGGCACGGTCTTCAAATCGAAATCAATGTAGTTGGCGACAAACAAATCGAGCAATCCATCCCGGTTGTAATCGACAAACGCGCATCCCGTATTCCAGCGAGGAATCTTGCCGCCACCCGTAGTAATTCCCGCCTTACGAGAGACATCCTCAAACGTGCCGTTGCCTCGATTTCGATATAACTTGTTCTCACCCCAATAGCTCACGAACAGATCGTCAAACCCATCGTTGTCATAATCACCAACGCACACGCCTTGCCCCCAGCCATGATGCGCCAGCCCCGCCTTAACGGTCACGTCCGTGAATGTCCCATCGCGGTTGTTCTTATACAAACGATTGGTAGGCGGGCCGGCAGGGAACGCTGTTTGGAACCGCGATCCATTCACAATGAACAGGTCCAGCCACCCATCGTGATCGTAGTCGTAGAAAGCGACCCCACAGCCGGTTGTTTCCACCAGATACCGATTCTTTTTCTCACCGCCGAACACGGTCTTCTCCCTCAGCCCAGCCTCGCGCGCGACATTCACAAAGCTCACCGGCAACTCCTGCCCACGTACCAACTGGTCGAAAGTAAACACGGCCGCCGTACGGCAAACCGATTTCAAGAATCCGCGCCGTCCGCTCATCGAATCACCTTGGGTCTGGCCATACTGGATCGATCGAACATTTCTTTCTGTTTCGATTCCTTAGCTGCCTTCTTCACCGCAGCCTCAGCCAAGTATTTCGCGCTGCCTTCGAAATCCCCCGTCGTGCGCAACAACTGCCCCAATTGCGAATATGGCCCGGGGTCTTCCGGCCTCAACCGGATGGCCTCCTGTAACGCCTGCTTTGCGCGAACCACCTCACCCTGTTGCCGCAACACCGTCCCTAACATTGCCCAGGCATCCGCATAATCGGGCGACTTCCCGGCAGCCAACTCGAACTGAACAGCCGCCTGCTGAAATTCCCCATTCTGCCAATGTACAATCCCCAAAGTGTAGTGCCCTTCCACTAATTGCGAATCGAGTTCCAGCGCCCGCGTCAAATGCCTCTTCGCACCCTCAAGCTCATCCTTCTGCTTGAAGGAAAGACCCAGGTTGTAGTGCATGACAGCCGAATCCGGCGCGATCTGCAGCCCCTTGCGGTAAACCTCGATTGCCTTTTCGAGCTCATTTTGCTGGAGGTAAGCAAAGCCGAGGTTGCTTAACGCGGCAAGGTTTTTCGCATCGATCCGCAACACTCGCAAAGCTTCAGCCTGCCCCTGTGCCGCTTGCCCCTGATCCGTCAAGAGAAAGCTCAAGGAGTTCCTGCACTCCAGGCAAGCGGGCTTCAAAGTGAGAACGCGCCGGTAAGCCTCAAGCGCCCTCGATCGATCTCCCATCTCCTGCGCCGCCACTGCAAGGCGCTCCCAATATTCCGTGTTCGTTGGCGAACGCTTGGTTGCTACGGACAGCGCCTGGACGGCTTCAACTCGATTCCCCTCCAACCACAGCGCCACACCCAAATGATAGTGCGCCGAAGAGTTTAAAGGACTCATGCGAATCGCCGACCGGAACCGCGCGATCGCTTTAGCCCTTCGACCCATGGTTGCGAGTAAAAATCCTGCTTCGTCCTCCAGCGCCGAACTTTGCGGACGCTTCTCGATTACTACCAGCGCACCCGCTGCATCGCCAAGCGCCTTCAGCCGGTCAGCCTCGGCCCGCCAGTCGGCTTGCGCCGCGATGATCCAGATCAGGCCGACCCAGTTCATACTCAACTCCGGATCGGCCGCGGCCTCAACAACGCAGCAAGCACAGTGCCGGTCAACGCAATGGCGGCAAGCAGCGTAAACACCTGCGAATAACCGGCGCCAATATCCCCCTGCTTGCGGGCCGCATCGAGCAGCGACGCAAAGTAACCAGGAACAAGAAACCCGCAAAGCCCCCATGCGCTGAACACGATTCCGTAATTTGCCCCAACGTGCTTAGGCCCAAACAGATCGGCGGTCATTGCGGGCATCAGAGCGAGAAAGCCTCCATAAGAAAAAGCTACCAGACACAAGCCCGCCAGCAAGCCGCCAAATCCATCCACCGTGCGCAAGACGAATGCGCAGGTCAGCACACTAACGCCACACATACCAAGCAGCGCCACCAGCCGGCCAAAACGGTCCGAAACACTTCCCCAGGCCAGTCTTCCCACGCCGTTGAACACGCTCATCACACCCAGACCCGCGCCTGCCGTAATAAACGCCCCACCCTTGGCCGATTCGCGCAAGAGCGGCGAGGCCTCCCCAATCGCAGTCAAACCTACCGAGGTCCCTACGAAGTACAACGCCCACAGCACATAAAACTTCCAGGTTCGCAGCATCTCAAAAGGAGACATCTCAACGGCCGCCAGTTTCCCCACCACGGGATTCCAGCCTGCCGGCTTCCAGCCCGCAGGCGGTACAGCGTAGAGTTGCGCAGCACCTACAACGCCAACCAGGAACAGTGCGGCAAGCACATAGAACGTACGGGGAATCGACTGATGCATCGCTGCGACATCTTTGCCAATCATCCATTCGAGCCATGGCCCAAACACCAGAGGACCCAATCCAAACCCCATCACTGCCAAGCCGACGATCATGCCTCGCTTATCCGGGAACCACTTTACGCACATCGCAATCGGTGTGACGTAGGCAAACCCCACCCCAACGCCAGCGATCAGGCCATAACCCACCACTAGTCCTTCGACAGTCTCATGCAACAATCCCGCCACCAGACATCCCGCAGACAACAACAACCCACCGATGCTGGCGACGATGCGCGGCCCCTTTCTGTCCTGCCAGAAGCCTGCCACGATCATGCCCGCCGCAAACGCGAGCAACGAATAGCGGTACGGCATCACACTCTGAGCGCGCGTCCATCCATGCAGTTGCTCAAGAGGGCCGCGGAACACGCTCCAGCTATAGAGGATTCCGAGCAAGACCTGCATAAAAATCGCCGCCGCCGCATAACGGCCCCGATTCAAATTCTGAGCAACAGACACCGCACCATAATACTGGATCGACCTAGATCTTGAGTAATCCTACTTGCGCATGTAGACGCTAAACCGGGCTTGGAGGCTTTCCGCTTTGGCCAGTATGCGTACACTGTCTACCCGTCGCCCATCGGCGAAATCGAGAAGACGAAACGTACCGGTAGCCTGTACACGCTCGTTGAAATCAATCACCTGTACCTGGCCATTCTCAAACGTCACCTCGGCAAAATCGATGCGGGCCTCACCGTCCACGAACACCAGCAACGCATCTCCGCGACTGTCCACCCCAAAGCTCATGTCGACCCAATCTTCACTGCGTCGAATCGTTTCGCTTTGCTCCCACACCAGACGGTCTCTTGGGGGCAGGGAAGTCGCACGGGCCGTCCACATCACGGGAGGAAGATAAACGATTGGCGATCGCGTGATGACAACGCGTGGGCTGGGCCGAACCACAACAGTACGCGAATAAGCTCTGCGAATCGGATGCCCCGGACGCACAACAATCGCTGAACGCTTTACAACGACGCGGGCAGCTAACAACTCAACTGGCAGGCTGCTGCTAAGCACAATTGCCAGTGCAACCCTCGAAATCAGATGCTCCATGAAATTCCCTCTCTGCCGGATTAAAACCCCGCAAAGCGGCAACAAGTTTCGGATTATCGCTTGCGCGATTTCAGCATGGGCGAATCGGTCTTGCTAAAGTCCGCAGGCACGACGAAGACGTCCTCACTGATGGCGGCAGTTGAAAACCCACTGGCATCGGTGAACGATTCCATAAACAACATGCCATCTCCAGATGTCGCCTCGACAGGGGGTGCAGGCGGCGGAGTATCCTCAACTTTCGGCGCTTCTTCTTTCTTCTTACGCCCAAAACCGCCAAGCTTTCCACCCAAGGCTCCACCCACCATCCCGCCCAGCGGCCCAGCCACCTTGCGTCCCGCGGCTTCCGCCCCAGCCCTGCCAGCCGATTCCTTCGCTGCATCTCCGATATTCACCGGTTGCTGGTCACCGGGCGCACCAGGCTGCCCACCCGACATGCTCATATTCATTCCCGGCATCGTCATGCGTGTGATCGTAAGCACGGCGATCCCGGGAGTCTTTTGCATTTCTTCTGAGAGCTTGCGCATCCCTTCCACCATGCCCTTCTGACCGCCCATCTGAGCCATCGGGTTCCCCATTCCCAGCCAGCTTCCCTTGTCTTTTAATCGCTCGTAGAACGCCTTGTACTCGCCATATCCTTCTACGGCCTCACTGTGCCAACTGTCGGCCACCATCTTCATCATCCCGGCCGACTGCTTGCCGTCGCTCACTTGCGGCTCGATCGTAAAGATCACTTGCCTGGCGGGTACGCCGCCCACTTCCTTCTCAAGTCCCGTCGCCTTGGCGTCAAACTTCATCTCAATCGAGGCGTCCTTCGATTGGCCGGCATTCTGAATCTCGGACTGAACATCCTCCATTGCCTTGCGCATCTCATCGAACGTCATTTGCCAATACCGCTTCTTGTCGACATCGATGACCGTGAATACCTGTTTGTCGAAATCGATAATCGTCCTGTTGTCTTTCGACACCGTCGCGACACGCCCACCCTTCATGTAATGTGTCGTGGTCGTCGCCTCGGGCTTCTTGCCGAACGCCATTTTCGTTACCATTCCCTTGGTAATCCTGGTCGTCTGTTCATAGCGGAAATCCGCCAACAGAACCCCAGAAACCATCAGCGCCACGCAAACATTTTTCATTGGCCTTTTCCTTCACCCCCGAATCTAGCAGAACAGCGGGCCTATTTCACTTCGGTATAACCCTGAGGCGGAGCGAACTCCGACTCCTCTACTGGAGCCTCGCGATAGTCCTTAATTTCCACCATTCCATCCACGATCTTGCCGCCAGCGCCGATCTGGATTCTCAAACCCTGCACCAAGTCGCCCTTCGCTCGCACATCGGCAACCGCCTTCTCTACGCTTGGCATCAGCGACACCAGACTCTCCATGGCCGGCAATATGTAAGACAATCCATGCTTGGCTCGAAACGCTTCGAGGCTAGGCATCTTCCCCTGCTCGGCCACGCGCTCCACCTTTACTTCCGCCGCTACACCGCTGCCGCCCCCCGGGAACATGCGCTTCAAGCCATTGATCAGCGGGCCAGGGATGTCTCCTTCGATACGCTGGCGCATGTCTTCGATACGCAACCGCTCATAGGTCTTGTCCGTATGATCGATCAGCATCATCTGACCATTGCCGTAGTTCAGCAAAACAGTCGACTTCTCGCCTTTGACCATCAAGCGGCTGCCCTTGAGCAAAACTTCTTCGCCCTCGCTGTTCATCTTGCTCAAGCCGGCCAGCCCGGCCACTATCTGAATTAAGCCATTCGTCCGCACATGGTAAGCAAGCTTGTAACGCGCATCCGCCTGAAGGCTGAAAGCAGCCAGCACAATCACTACAAATATCCGCACTACTTCACTTCCTGATAGCCATCGGGTATGGCAAACTCACTCGCCGCAATCGGTGCGGTATCAAACCCCTCAGCCTTCATCGTCATCTTTAGGCTCAAGACATCCGCCAGCCCTTTGGTTTCCATCTGCATTCCCATCTGAAGCAATTGCCCAACTAAATGCTGACCATCCTTCAAAGCCTGAGCGCCCCCTGGAACCGTCGACAGGAACTGGCTCATCATTCGTATGGTAGGCGAAACCTGCATCCCGTGCGACGATTTTGATTTCGCAGCCCAGGCAATGATCTCTTTCGCTCCTGGAGCAGTTTCGCTCACCCAGAATTCCATCTGCGCCCGCGAGCTCATCCCTTGCTGCATCCCAGGAAAATTGAAGCTCATCTCCAAAACGCTCACTAATCCCTTGGCGTCATATCCTGAGATTTTCTGAGTTTCAGTCAACGGGTTGCTCGTCAGTTTAAAAACCGCTCCCATTTGTTTTAACTGGTTCATCGAGGCCTGTGCCGCCGCCTCAGTCTTCTCAGCGCTATTCTTGCTCCAGGTCTTTTTCTCGTGATCGATGGTGATGACACTTTCCGTTCCGAACTCGATGAGCTGCGACATTTTGCCCGTTCGAGTCAATTGCCGGTCGGCCGTTTGCAGAATGACGGACGTGCAGTCGCGCATCGCATCGGCCAGCGCGCCGGTCTTCAACATCACCTTGTCATTGGTTTCAATTTCACAGCGGAGCGTATATTTCACGTCCGCCGACAAGATTCCAACCGCCAGAAGAAGAAAGATCAGCCAAGTTTTCACCATCACGGTCACAATTTTCGCATCCTAGTAGTAGAGATGCATATATCGGCGGTTAGTTACCTCAATACGCGCCCCCTTGTTTGGGGTTTGATGTCCGGTGCTCAAAAGGGCCAAGTTGAAATGGATTTCGACCTTCCTTCGGTTTGCGCTCAACGGTTGGCCGCTAGGCAAGTCGACGCAGGCCTGGTTCCTGTGATCGAGGCGGCCCGCCAGCACCTCACTCAGATTGGTTTGCTCGGCATTGCCTGCCGCGGCCCAGTGCGGAGCATCCTGCTTCTGTCCAAAGTCCCAATCGCGGACATTCGAACTCTGGCGCTTGACTCTTCCTCCCAATCCTCGGCGATGCTCGCGCGCATCATTCTCGACGAAGCCTACAAGATCCAACCGGAAACTCATGTCATGCCGCCGGACCTTACGGCGATGCTTGGCAAATCGGACGCCGCCCTCATTATCGGCGACCCTGCGCTGCGCATCGATCCGGATGCAACCGGCCTGCATGTCCTCGACCTCGGCGAAGAATGGTACAAGCTCACAGCGCTCCCGATGGTTTTCGCCATCTGGGCTGGCTTCAAGCAGGAACCGGCTCTTGCCGATATCCTCTCCTCTTCTTATGAATATGGAAAGCAGCACCTGCACGACATCGTTATGGAAGAAGCCGCGGAACGCAATATCTGGCCCGGCCTTGCCTATGAGTACCTCAACTCAATCATCCAGTACGAGATCACGGACGATTGCAAGCGAGGCATGAAACTGTATATTGAGCACGCCATGAAAGTAGAGGAAAAACTCGCCGCATGAATCTCACTCGCATCCACCGTGAGCAGGCTCTCAATCTATTCCATTCTGACGACCTGATCGGGCTCGGCATGGAGGCCGACCAGGTGCGCAAGGCCTGGCACCCCGAGAACGTCGTGAGCTACATCATCGATCGGAATATCAATTACACAAACTTCTGCACCGAGTACTGCACCTTTTGCAATTTCTATCGCTCCATGAATTCTCCAGAAGGCTATATCTTGTCGAAGGAAACCATCTATCAGAAGATTCAGGAAACGATCGACCTCGGCGGTACCGGCGTCCTGATGCAGGGCGGACTCCACTCCGATCTTAAGATCGAGTGGTACGAAGACCTTTGCCGCGCGATCAAACTCAAGTTCGGCGACCGCATCTGGCTGCATTTCCTGAGCGCCCCCGAGATTCTCAACATTGCGACGATCTCCAGCATCACCGTTCGCGACACCATCGCCCGCTTGCGCGATGCTGGTCTGCAATCCATCCCCGGCGCCGGCGCCGAGATCCTCGACGACGAAGTTCGCCACCGCATCGCCCGACTGAAGTGCAATACCGAAGAGTGGCTCGATGTCCACCGCACCGCCCACCAACTTGGCGTCAGAACCACCGCCACCATGATGTTCGGGACAGGCGAAACCATTGAGCATCGGCTCAACCATCTCGAACACATCCGCCGTCTCCAGGAGGAAACTGGCGGTTTTACTGCCTTTATCCCCTGGAGCTTTCAGCGCGAAGGAACCTCGCTTGGCCGCTTCGTAAAAGAGGAAGCTACAGCCGTTGAATTCCTCAAGATGCTCGCTCTCAGCCGCGTCTATCTCGACAACATCTGCAACATACAAACCAGTTGGGTCACTCCCGGTCTCAAGGTTTGTCAGATGGGCTTACGCTTTGGTGGCAACGACGTCGGCAGCATCATGATTGAAGAAAACGTCGTGTCTCAGGCTGGCGCAAACTATCACGCCAGCGAAGAGGACTTACGCCGCCTGATCCGCGACGCCGGCTTCATTCCAAAACAACGCGACACGCTCTATCGTACGTACTACCTCAACTAACTATGAAGCTCCGCCTGCGATCCAACTCCATCCGCCTCCGCCTGCTAAAGGGCGAGGTCGACAAGCTCGCTCTAGGCCAGCCAGTCGCTGAGACGCTTCCCACGCCTACTCCATTCCACTTCTCAGTCCATCCCAGTGATGTCGCAGAGCTCACCGCCAGCTTTGATAGTGGCACTCTCACCATCGAGGTTCCGCGCGAGTGGGCAATCGCTTGGGCCGCAAGTGACGAGGTCGGCCGTTCAGCCAATTCCAACAACATCGATATCCTCATAGAAAAAGACTGGGCCTGCACTACGCCTCGTCCCGCTGAGGACGATTCCGGCACCTACCCCAATCCAACTGCATTACGATAAGTAGCTTGGCTAACCAGAACATCGATACCGCCTTCTTCGGCCACCCCCGAGGACTTTCAACGCTCTTCTACACCGAGATGTGGGAGCGTTTCTCCTACTACGGCTTGCGAGCCATTCTCGTCCTCTACATGGTGGCCGACCCATCCACCGGAGGTCTCGGCTTCTCGATTCCAAAAGCCAGCGCGATCTACAGTCTTTACGCTTCGATGAACTACCTGCTCGCCCTGCCAGGTGGCTGGTTGGCCGACAAGTTCCTCGGGCTTCGCAACGCGGTCATTATTGGAGGCATCCTGATCGCCTCGGGAAACGCACTCATGTTCTTTCCCGGCCTGACTACCTTCTATGGCGGGCTTGCCGCAATCATCTGCGGCACCGGATTGCTGAAGACCAATGCCTCGACCATGGTCGGTACGCTTTACAGAGAGAATGATCCGCGTCGCGATTCGGGATTCTCCATCTACTACATGGGCATCAACATCGGGGCGCTCGTTTCGCCTCTGATTGTTGGCTACCTTGCCCAAAGGGTAAATTGGCGCTACGGCTTCCCGGTTGCTGCCGCCTTCATGTCGATTGGACTGATCCAGTTCTATCTCGGCGCCAAGAACTTTCCCGAGCGTGTCTTCAGACCGGTTCCTCCAACGAACGTCTTCGACCAACAGGAACGCATGAAATATTTGAAGATCGGCGTCGCGGGAATGCTCGCACTGGTCGCAGCCGCCTTCCTCTTTTCACCTAGCGTAGAGGGCCTCGCGGATTCTTTCGGCGCTATACTGCTCATCATCATTGTTGTCGTCCTCAGCGGACTACTGTTTGGCGGCAGCCCCAACGCTTACGAACGGCGAAGGCTTGCCGTAGTCTGCATTCTCTTCTTTATTTCGACTCTGTTCTGGTCGAGCTTTGAACAAGCGGGCAGCACCCTGAATCTCTTTGCTGAAAACAACACCGAGAACCTGTTCCCCTCAACTTGGTATCAGAGCTTCAACTCGGCCTTCCTGATCCCGCTGGCGCCGGTATTCGCTGCGCTCTGGATTCGCATGGGCGACAAGCAACCGAGTGTCCCCGCCAAATTCGCAATCGGCCTGGCTTTCGTTGGCCTCGGCTATGTCTGGCTGATGTTTGGCGCGCAAGCAGCCGTTGGCGACATCAAGGTCTCCCCAATTTGGTTGATCGGCACTTACCTTCTGCACACGATTGGCGAACTTTGCCTCTCCCCGGTGGGTCTTAGCGCCATGACCAAACTCGCACCCGCACGCATGGCCGGATTCATCATGGGCGTCTTCTTTCTCTCCATCTCGGGTGGCAACTACATAGGGGGCCGCCTGGCTGGCTTTTATGAAAAACTCCCGCTACCGCTACTCTTCGGTGGCATCGGCGCATTCTGCATCATCGTAGCCGTGGTCTTTGCTTTCTTCATCAAGCCGGTCAGCAAGATGATGGATTCGGAGCCTACGAGCGCTGCTTAACTAGTCTCCAATCCAGGCTGCTGATGTGGATAGGGTTGATTCTGCCTTTGACAGCACCCGGCAGTTTCTGGCACTCGATTGCCGGCTGTCTGGAAGATGGCTCGAATATGTAGCCGCGCTAGGACAGCAGCAGTTCCAGATCCTCACGCTGCAGATTACGAATCAGCGCATTGTCCTCGCCAATGATAGCCGCCGCCAATTCCCGCTTCGTCTTCTGCAACTCCAGCACCTTTTCCTCCACCGTATCGCGTGCGATCAATCGGTAGGCAAACACGGAGCGTTTCTGCCCAATCCGGTGCGCTCGATCGACTGCCTGCGCTTCTACCGCCGGGTTCCACCAAGGGTCGAGCAGAAAAACATACTCTGCTTCGGTCAGATTCAATCCGAGGCCGCCTGCCTTCAAGCTGATCAGGAACAACTTACAATCCGCGTCGGATTGAAATCGATTCACCGTCGCCTGACGGTTCCGCGTCTTCCCGTCCAGGTATTCATAAACCACCTTACCCGCGTCCAAGCGAGCCCGCAGAAGTTTGAGCATGCTCGTGAATTGGGAAAACACGAGTGCCTTGTGACCTGTCTCGATGACCTCTCGAAGTTGTTCCAGCAACGTATCCAGCTTGGCGCTGGATTCGCCCGCGCGTTTGGGATCGATTAGCCCGGGGTGGCAAGCAGCCTGCCGCAGCCGCAACAGCGCCTCCAGCACCATAATCTTCGATTTACCGATGCCATCCTGATCAATCCTCTTCAGCAGAGCACCGCGATAATGTTCCCTCAATTCGTCGTAAAGGATTCTTTGCGCCGTCCCCAATTCGCAATACACCGTTTGCTCGGTTTTGGCCGGCAATTCTTTTACCACTTGATCCTTCGTTCGCCTCAATATGAAGGGCTTCAACGCCCGCGCCAACATCAGACGCGAATCGGCGTCGATTGCTTTGTTCGAACTGTTTGCCATTTGAAAAACACTGGCCGCCCCCAGCATGCCCGGATTTAAGAACTCAAACAGTGACCACAATTCCCCTATATGGTTCTCCACTGGCGTGCCGCTCAACGCCAACCGGTGTTTCCCATGCAGTAGCCTCACTGCCTTGGCCGATTCCGTGCTCGAATTCTTCACTGCCTGGGCCTCATCGAGCACCAAGTAATCGAACTCGACATCCTTCAGCTTTACCGCATCCCGCCGCAGCGTCCCATAAGTGGTCAGCACCAGATCGTGGCTTGCAAAATCCGACGCCACCCGGCTGATTCCCGTGTAATCGAGAACGCGCATCTTCGGCGTAAAGCGGGCGGCTTCTTCTTTCCAATTAAAAACTAGAGATCGAGGCACAACCACCAGCGATGGCCCGTGCTTCCCTCGCCGGCTTTCGAGCATGGCGAGCACTTGAGCGGTCTTGCCAACTCCCATGTCGTCCGCCAGGCAACCTCCGAAAGAAAAACGCCGGAGAAACTCCATCCATCCCAGTCCCTCGCGCTGATAATCGCGCAGCTTTCCCACAAACCCTTTCGGCTGATCGATTGCACCTACCCCGCTAAACCCATTCAATTCCTCCCGCATCCGGGCAAATCGCTCGTCAAACTTTGCCTCGGGCTCGGAAGCAAGCAAGGCATCGAGCAGCCCTGCCTGGCTTGGGCGAAAGCGGATGTGTTCCTCAACAGGGGTTCCCATGCCAACCAGCGTCCCGATGCGTCGCAACCACTCTTCGGGCAACATGCCATAAGTGCCATCGTCCAGCTTCACCATCTGTTGTCCGCGCCGCATTGCCTCAAGCAAGGATGGCAAATGCGCCGTGGTCTCCCCATACCTCACCTCGCCGTGCAATTCAAACCAGTCGATACCGCTCGAAACAGCGATGCGAAATTCTCCCGGCCTCCGCAACACCTTGCCAACGGCATCGACTGTCCACCCTGCGTCGACCAATGTCCGGACCACCTTCGGAAGTCTTGCCGCAGGCACTTCCCACCGGGGCAAGGGATCGTAAAAATCGCCTGACTTGAACTTCACCCCCAACTCAGAAAGCAATTGAACCGCCGCCGCCTCGGCCGGCTCATCGCGTCGCACAAAACGCCGGTTCTCGCGATCCAGAAACCCTCTCGATTTCTCAAGAGCCTGGATTGCCCTTCCCCCGTAGTCGAAACTCGGCTCAGCAATTAATTTTTCTTTGTGTGGGCTATTCCCCTCAGCGCGTATCCGCAAACGATATTGAGGTTTCCCTGTTACTTCGGCAAACTGTAAATCCTCCGGAACGTTCAAATGTGGCCATCCGGTGGAGCAAAGCGAGATCTCCAGAAGCTCGTCCAAATCGTCCGCGGGCACTTCAATGCCGCCGCCGCTTTGCCGGAGCTGGCTTAGCCATTCATAGCGAACATCGCCCGCCAGCGGCGACACAAAAGACCCCGCGAATACAAGTCCGCCTTTGGTAACCAGACGGGGTTGAGTGAGGTCCATCCGCATTTCACCGCGTTTCAAAACTCCCTCAATCAGCCAGTTGTGCTTCGTGCTGGCCCGGTCCTTCGCCCCTGCTTTCAATTCGAGCTCGAAATGCCATTCCCCTCCGTCATCCCAGATCACTTGCGCTAAATCTTGTCGTGAGTATTTATCCTGGAAGAAGCATCGTCCCGTCCGCGCTGCCAATTCAACTACTCGTCTGGATAGCGGATGCGGCACGATTGCGGAAGCGCTCAATCGATCGTACTGCGATCCCCCATACCCGGAATGGGGTCCAAAATAGGTGCTGCTTCCGGCAATCGCTGACACGATCTCCCTGTCTTCGGCAAGCGGCAAAGACGCAATCTGACCGCGTTCCAGAGACACTTCCTTCATCTGCCCGAACTCTCCATTGCCCTTGAGCTCGCGATGATACATCGTCAGCACGATATGGCCGGTCGACCCACTCCCCGACGATTCGACAACGTAGACAAGCTGTCTTTTCGCGGGCCAGTCCCTGCCGCTTCGCGAACTCGATTCGGCAGGCCTTGAGAATTCTTGGATCGCACGCTTCCAGGGTGCTTGCGCAGGTGCTGGCGGATGGATAGGTCCAACGCGAAAAGTGTTGCTCGATGGAAACGATATGGACGGAACGTCTTTCTCCTCGACTTCCTCGTCATCTTCGAAATCCGGCGACATCGCCTCCTCCATTGGCTGCACCGCAGACAAGCCGCCCCTCTTTTCCACCTCCAGTATCGTTGCCCACAAATGCTTGCAAGGCCCATCAGAATCGAAATAGGGGCACGAGCAAAACATCGAGAGATCTGAGTCCTTCCAGTCGAGCGCCACGTCATACGACTTGGAGCCCTGCACCCTGGCTTCGACCGCTATGTCGGTGCACCTTCGTAACCTGACTTTGCCTTGCCGGGAGTATTGCGTCCCGCGCGTCCTAACCTCTGATTCAAAGCAGGCGGCTAGTTTGGCGGAAAGCTTTTCCCGGCTGTTGGAATGATGGATTGTCAAGAATCTATTGTTTCACTCGTGCCGTTTGCCAGCGGATCGTCTGAGCGTATCCGCGAACCCCAGCTACTGAGCCAAGCTCTAGCACGCTCATCGCCGCCGCCGCATTGGCAAACCTTGCCGCATCGATCAACGAATTCCCGCGCGTCCAGGAAGCCAGGAACGCGCCCGCAAATACATCCCCGGCGCCGGTCGAATCGATGGCCTCCACCGGGTACCCAGCCGCCACCTCCCCATCCACCACAGCACCCTTCCGGCCACGCTTCACCACAACATGCGATGCCAGCAAAAACCCGACCGCCGCCTTCCAGCTTTTCGCTCCCGTAATCAACTTCGCTTCCTCTTCATTCACAAACAGAACGTCCACATGTTCGAGGCAGGGAAGCACTACTTTGCCCCACTCCCCTCGCGAATCCCAACCGGTGTCCATCGAAGTCGTCATTCCCGCCTGACACGCCTTCTTGAGGAACTCGGGCGCAAGCACTCGCAGTGCAGGCACTGCAAATGGATTCGCCACGTGAAGATGGGAATACCCACGCATCGCCACTACTTTCTTCAGCGCCTCGCGACTCGCCCCAGGACGATGCACAAACGCCCGCGACCCTTCCCGTTTCACGAGCGCCATGGTTGCAGGCGTCGGCAATGCAACCTTCTTCACGCCTCCAACATCGACGCCCACGCGCCGCAAGATTGACAACAGCTCTTCTCCTTCGGTATCCCGTCCAACTGCCCCGGCAAGAGCGACATCCACACCCATCCTGGCTAGCGTGTAACTCGTATTCGCACCATTGCCGCCGACGCTGCGTACGAACTTCTCCACCCAAACCGTCCCATCCCACCGGATCTTTTCAACCGGCCAGGCGAGAAGATCCAAAACGAGATTCCCGACCACCAACACTCTCATTCAAAGATCTTCCCCAGCGGCAGTTTTCGAGTAACCGCACCCGACTTCAATTCAATCGCATCCTGAGTCAGCCGCGCTTCCACCATCTCTTCCCCACTCAACCCCCAACGCGCAAAATGACGGCCGCGCCCTTTCAACAGAAACGGAGCTTCCGAATACTCAACCACCGGCTTGCGCACCGCCTCCATTTCGCCCACCGCAAACTGCTTTGGAGAAACGGCAATCGCAATCGCGCCGCTACCCAATTGCATCAGCGAAATGTATTTGCCAGGCTGGCTCGCGGGCATCGAACAGACTCCCTTCACGCAACTCCCCACATAAGCGGAAATCTTCTTCCAGTCAAACCGTCCGCTCACGACGTAATAGCTATGCGGCTCGCCAATCACTGCGACAAGCCTGTCCAGATCCCGCCGGTAGTCGAATCCGGTCTTGTCCACGAACTCCTTGTACTCAGCCTCTTCGCCGCCGGCCTCTCCGGCGATTTTCTTCACAACGGCCCCTTCAGCAATGACAAAAATGCCATCGCTAGTCGGTAGGTGCGAAACCTGTTCAGCGACGCTCATTCCGCGCCGCTGGCTCCAGAAATAAACCGCGCCAACTCCCAGCACCAAAATCACAACCAGCCACTTCATGCCTTCAGCATACGGCACGGCAGGCTCATCATCAGGTCGCGGAATTGATCCAGCGTCAGACTCTGTGTGCCATCGCTCAGTGCCCGATCCGGATCAGGATGGCATTCGACAAGCAGTCCGTCCGCACCTATGGCGGCCGCCGCGCGAGACAACGGCGCAACCAGGCTTCGCCGTCCAGTCGCATGGGACGGGTCAAGGATCACCGGCAAGTGCGTCATCTCCTTCATCGCCGGCACGGCCGCGATATCACAAACATTGCGTGTATGCGAATCGAAACTCCGTATGCCGCGCTCGCATAGCACTACGTCCGGGTTACCGTTGCTCAGGACATACTCAGCCGCCATCATCCACTCTTTCAAAGTCGCGGAAGGTCCACGCTTCAATAAGACCGGCTTGCCACAACGGCCAAGCGCTTTGAGTAGCGCGAAGTTCTGCATGTTGCGGGCTCCAACTTGCATCATGTCGGCGTAAGCGGCAACCAGATCCACATCGCCCTCGGTCATCACTTCAGTGACAATCCCCAGGCCGAATCGCTCCCGCGCCAGGGCAAGCAACTTCAATCCAGCCTCGCCCAAGCCCTGAAATTCATAAGGCGAAGTGCGAGGTTTGAACGCCCCGCCTCGCAATAGCTGGCCTCCGCAATCGGCAATCACCGATGCGCAGGCCATCAATTGGTCTTCGCTCTCGACGCTGCAAGGGCCGGCCATCACTACAAAGCCTCCCTCACCAAACGCCACATCGCCCACGCGAACAACGCTGTTCTCGGGCTGTACCTCTCGACTCACCAGAAACTTCACAAAGACTCCTCTCCAGAAACGTCAAAAGGCCCACTCGGGTCATCCGAGTGGGCCTTTGAACTAAACCGGAATTTTTGGATTAGTGCATCATGGCAGACAGGTCCACTCGTTCGCTGGAGGCGAAGTACCAAAATCGGAATTGATACGAGCGGCTGTGGGCCATTGCTTCTTGAGACTACACGATCCGCCTGCCCCAGCGCAACTTGATGCGGATACTGAACTTGTTTCTAAAGTCACCGCAAGGTGAAAAATTCTCAGGGTTCGGAAATTTTCAAGGTTTGGTTGGGGGTGAGGTTTGTCAGGGTTTGGCGCTGGCCTGAAGGCCATTTGATTTCCATTTTGTCGATAGTAGTGGCGTCGCCAAGGCCGAAGTGAACGGGGGTGTGGATGCTGGTTGCGTAACTCACACTGGTGGTCATTTGATTGGTTTGGGTGGCGATTGTGATGACGGCGCCGATGGCATCGCGGTTTGATTTGCCGCCAATCAGTTTGATGTCGAGATAGTTGTTTTTATCCGTGCTTGCGTTGCGCCAAAGTTCGGCCTTCTCACCCAGGGCCGTGACGACAATGTCGATCTTGCCGTCGTTGTCGAAGTCGGCGAAGGCGGCGCCACGATGGGCTTGCCTGATTGTTTCGAGGCCAGACCTGGTTTCTTCGAATTGACCCTTGCCGGTGTTGCGGAAGATTGTGTTGGCCTGTTTGTAGGTGGCGGCTTCGAACTTCTCGACGATGTCGTTGACGTGCGAATTAGCGGTGAAGAGGTCTTTGTGGCCATCGTTGTCGAAATCGACCAGGCCGATTCCCCAGCCGGCGTATCGGTTGGTGAGCCTGGCGAGTTGTGAACGGGCGGTATGGTCAGTGAATTGGCCTTTTCCCGCGTTGCGGAAGAGAGGAAAGGTTTCGCCGGTTAGGGCGGTGAGGACGATGTCCGGCTTGCCGTCGTTGTCATAGTCGCGGAAGTCGGTGCCCATGCTGGCGATGGGCTTGCCATTGTCGAGGAGCGCGACGCCGGACAGGAGGGCAACTTCTTTGAACTTGCCGTTGCCCAGGTTGTGGAAGAGGAAGTTGGGGAGGTTGTCGTTGGTGATGAACGCGTCGAGTTTGCCGTCAGAGTCGTAGTCGGCAAAGGCGATCGACATGCCTCGGCCTAGATGTTTGTCGAGGCCGGAGGATTTGGTGGCGTCTTCGAACTTGCCGTTGCCGAGGTTGCGATAGAGCTGGTTGGGGCGGGGGTCGTAGTAGCGGGGGTGGCAGTAGACGCGGAGGCCTTTGGCCTGATCGCCGCAGAAGCGGGGGTTGGCGAGATCGATGCGGCCGTAGTTGGTGACGAGCAGGTCGAGCTTGCCGTCGTTGTCGTAGTCGAACCAGCCGGCGGCTACTGACCACTCGTTTGAGAGAATGCCGGTGCTGGTGAGTTCTTCGAATTTGCCGTTGCCGAGATTGCGGTAGAGGTGGTTGGAGTAGAGGCCGGCGACGAACAGATCGATGTGGCCATCGTTGTCGAAATCGGCGGCGGCGGCGCCCATGGAGTAGCCTTGGCCGGCGAGGTTGGCTGCGCTGGTGACGTCAGTGAATCGCCAGTTGCCATCGTTGCGGTAGAGGCGGTTGGGGTGCTTCGTTTTTAGATCGGGGAGGGATGCGCCGTTGGTGAAGAAGATGTCGGGGCGACCGTCGTTGTTGAAGTCGAAGACGGCGATGCCACCGGGCATGGTCTCGATCATGTGCTTGTCGGCGGTGGGGTTGTGGTTGAGGGTGAACGCAGGCGGGGTGGTGACCGGGGTGAACTGGATCTGGGCGAGCAGGAGAAGTGACAGGGAAATCATTGGGGCGGGGTGATCTTTACTTCGTCTTCGAGGACTTTGTCCTGGGTCTTGATGCGGGCCTGGATTTCCTGGTATTTGGTCATGGCGAGCTTGGCTTCCGCTGCCATGCCGGCGGACTGATAGGCGCGGGCGAGCTGGATGTGGAGGCTGCCGTCCGTGTCGAGAGGCAGGGCGGCGGTGACGTGTGGCAGGGCTTCTTTGGCTTTGCCCTGGCCGAGGAGGGCACGGGCGAGCGAGGCGCGGGTGGGCAGGTACTTGGGGTCGGCTTTGGCGGCCTTGGCCAGGAAGGGCTCAGCTTTGTCGGGGAGTTGTTGGGCAAGGTAGATCTCGCCCTGGAGGTGGTTGAGGTCTGGGGCGTTGGGTTCCTGTGCGAGCAGGGCGGCGGCTAGCTTCTGAGCCTCGTCATAATCCTTGAGTGCCAGAAGGGTGGAGGCGAGTTCACGCTGGAAGTCGGGATGGCCGGGGACGAGCTTGAGGGCACCGCGCCAGGCGTCGGCGGCTTCGGTGTGGCGGGTTTGAGCGCGGGCGGTTTCGGCCAGGTAGCGGTAGGAAGCGGGGGACGGGGATTGGGTGGTGAGCCTGGTGAAAGCAGCGGCGGCAAGGGCATTGTAGGCGCGGGTACGCCAGTAGAGATCGAGCAATGAGTTGGTGCGGGCGAGGCGCAGTGCGGCCTGATAGCGGCTGGCGTTGAATTCGCACTCGGCATTGGTTGGTTTGCAGACGAGGGGCGGCAGTTTGGCTTCGGAGGCTTCTTCACTGAGGGCCCATTCGGGGTGATCGTCGCTGCGATAGATTTCGGCGATGGCGGGACGGAGGCCGCGGAGCGTTGGGGATTTTTCGAGGGCTTTGCGATAGAAGAAGAAGGCGGCCCGGCGCTGGCTGGTGCTGGAACGCGTGGCGGCGAGGATGGCGAAGAAGGGGCCGGATTCGGGGTAGAGCTTTTCGAGTTGTGTGAAGGTGGCGGCGGCGAGGGCTTCATAGGTGCGGCCGAGGTCGTAATAAAGACCGAGTTTTTCGAGATGAGGAATAGCGCGGGCGGGCTGGCCGGAGGCGTTGGCGGCGTCGACCAGCATCTGGCGGGCTTCGACATGATTGGGATCGAGGGCGGTGAATTTTTCGAGTGGCGCGAGTGCTTTGGCTGGCTGACCGGTGCGGAGGTAGCTGGCGCCGAGGAAGAGGAGGGCAGGGGGAATGTTGGGGTTGAGTTTGAGGGCGGCTTCGAGAGGAGCAATAGCCCTGGCGTCAGCGCCGGACATGTGGAGGGCCATGCCCTGGTTGAGGAGCAGGCCGGGGTTGTTGGGGATTGCCAGGGCGAGCTCGGTATATAGGACCGCGGCTTCGGAGAACTTGTTTTGGGAGAGGAGGGCTTTGGCGCGGTTGGCGGTTTCAACCTGGGCGGCGGTTTGTGCTGACAGCAGTGTAGTGGTCAGCAGGAGCAGGCAAAAACGCATAATTCTATGTTGGCAAAAAATAAAGGCGGCCCGCCGGAGCGGACCGCCTTATTTTTGGTTCGAGTCTTGCGACTAGAACTGGAAGCGCAGGTTGAGACGGAACTGACGTTCGTCAGAGGCGCCGAGAACGCGCAGGAAGTTGCCGTTCGTGACGTCTGTCGAAGCGAAGCCCGTGGACAAGCGGCTGTTGGTGAAGTTGTAAGCTTCGGCGCGGAACGACACGTTGACCTTCTCCGTGATCGAGAAGTTCTTGGTGAGGGTCAGATCGTGACGCAGGCTGCCAGGGTTACGCATGCTGTTGCGGCCCATGGAGCCGAAACGGCCGACTTGGCCGGCGTTGAGGGAGACGGCCCTGAAGGCGCTGGTGTCGTAAAACGTCTTATCGGAACCAATTCCTTCTGTACGGTTGACGGTCAGGTTGACCTGATCGGGAGTCTGCGCGTTGCCAGGCAGGTTGAGCGTGCCAGCGGGGCTGGAGGGCGTGAAGGGCGTGCCGGTGAAGGCAGCAGTGATGCCACCAAGGCTCCAGCCGCCCAGGATGGCAGCCGCGGGACCCGAGGACATGAACTTCTGACCCTTGCCGACGGGCAGGTCATAGACCCAGCCGAACTGGAACACATGCCTGCGGTCATAACCGGCAGGAGCGTAGTTGCGGCGGTAGACGGGATCCCAATTGAACGTGGTTCCCTGCCAGCCTTCGTCGTCAGCCATGTTCAGGGCCTTGGACCAGGTGTAAGCGCCCTGGACCAGGAGCCCACGAGCCTGACGGCGGATGGAGGTCTGGAGAGCGTGATAGTTGGCGCTGAACATGCCATCCCAGAAGAGGGTGGAAGTGTTGCGGCCAAAGCGTGAGGAGTAGGGACGGCCGAGGTTACCGGCGCCGATGACCTGACCGGAGTTAATATCCTTGTCACCCATCATGTTGGTGCTCTGGGTACCGACGTAAGCAACGCTGGTGAGGAAATCGCCAGGGATGCGACGTTCGATGGTGAAGTTCCAGCTCTGGATGTAGCCGCGCGTGATTTCGCCGGCACCGGCGGAACGCATGCTGGCTGCGCCAGGGAGGAAGACCTGACCCGAGGAGAGGTCAGGGCCGACGACCGGCGGGATGCCTTCAGCCAGGGTGCGGATTGAACTGTTGGCATTGACGGCCGGGAAGTCGAAGTTGACCGTGAGCGGATACATGCCGCGAAGAGGACGCGACCAGGGCAATGGGCTGTAGGTCAAACCATAGCCGGTGCGGATGACGGTTTTATCGTTGAGGCGGTAGGCGATACCGAGACGGGGAGCGAAGTTCAACTTGCTGACAGAAAAGCCGGCATTACGGGGAACGCTGCCGCGGCCGCCGAGGAACACGATGTTGGTTTCGGGATCGAGACGTTCGATGCCCTTGCCGTTGGAGCGGCCCATCAGCGGGTAGTACTCGTAGCGGAGACCGAAGCTCATGGTGAGCTTGCGGTTGACCTGCCAGCGGTCCTGCATGAAGAAGCCAAACTGCCATTCACGCGTGGTGGCGAGAACGTGCTGGATGCTCTTGGACATGCCGTTGGCCTGGCCGAGCAGGAAGTCGGAGTAGGCATTGAAGTTGTTGAACGTACCGGAGTTGGCGGTTACGCCGCCGTTGAACGAGATGACGCCACGGGGGCCGCCACCGAGTTCAGGCTGCCAGTGGTTCATGCGGTGCAACACACCGTCGACGCCGAAGGCGAAGTTGTGGCTTCCCTTGATCCAGCGCAAGGTGTGCGTGGTGGTGAAGCTTTCTTCGATGCGCTCGAGGGGCATCCAACCGGGAACGCCGAAGCCGTTATAGCCGGAGATGTTGATGTTGGGGAAGCCCTGCTGGCGGGGATCCGGACCACCGAGGCCGGGGATGCCGAGCGTGGTGGAGAAGTCCTTGCCGAAGTCCTGACCTCGAACGACCTGATCCTGACGCTGGAATCCGAAGACGCCGTCGAGCAGGAGGTTGGGGCTAAGGGTGAGGGTGTGGCCGACAGAGGTGTTCTGGACGCGGGTGTCACCGAGACCAGGGTCGGAACCCGGGGCGGGGCCGACGCCGTCGCCGAAGATACCGGTGCCGCCGACGAGCGCTTGCATGACGCCGTAGCGGCCCCAGATATTGTGGTTCTGGTTGCGGTTCCAGTTGATCTTGACGTCGTTATAGTCACGATTGAACTGGGGCGTGGCGCCGATGGCGTAGTTGTTGAGTTCCGCGCCAGCAATGTTGGCGGCCGGATAGAAGGACTGGATCTTCTGGGCAATCGGGCTGATGCGATTGGGCGGGATGATGTTGCCCGGAAAGGCAGTGCGGTTGGCGACGACGGAGCTCGAGAGCGGGTCGTATACCGTGGTGCCGGTACCATTGAAGTTGCCATTGCGGAGGCCGGCAGTGGGCACGCTGTAGCGGCCGAAGGAACCGGTGCGCTGCTTGGTGTTGTCGTAAGAGTAGAAGAAGAAGAGCTTGTTCTTCTTGATCGGACCGCCGATGGTGCCGCCGAAGTTGTTGTAGATGCTAACAGGCTTGACGGTGGTCGGGGTGAAGAAGAAGTTACGGGCGCGGAGGCGCTGGTTGTCATGGAACCAGAAAGCGCTACCGTGCAGGTCGTTGGTGCCGGACTTGGTGATCACGGTGATCGCCGCGCCGCCAGCCATGCCCTGTTCGGCGTCGCCAGCAGTGGTGGTGACGGTAACGGTTTCGAGCATTTCGGCAGGCATCACGTAGCCGGTGTGGTGGGGCAACCAGAGGTTGACCGAAGCCGCACCGTCGATACGGGTGACGTTGCTGTTGGCGTTGGTTCCGTTGATGTTGGTACGGAGCGAACGGCCGGGGGTGTCGGTGACCGAGTTCTGGAACGAGGCCGGAGTGGCACCGGGGACGAGGTTGATCAAGCTCTGGTAGTTACGGAACCCAGGAAGCGGCATGCTCTTGACGAGCTTGGCATCGATCTCGGTGTGGGTGTCGGCTTTGTCGGCCTGGAGTTGAACGGCGTCAGCCTGAACCGTGATCTGTTCGCTGAGAGAACCGACTTCCATGCGGAAGTTGGTGCGATTGATCGCGTTGGCGGTAACCGAGACACCAGTGCGGGTCTGGCCCTTGAAGCCTTGAAGCGAAAGCTTGACTTCATAGACGCCGGGCAGCACGTTGAGGATCGTGTACTGACCGTTGGCATCGGAAACACCTTCATAGGTGAGACCGGTGGCCGAGTTGGATGCAATGACTTTAGCGCCAGGAATGACGCTGCCGGAAGGGTCTTCGACCAATCCGACGATGGAACCATACAATACTTGAGCTGCAACCGGCACAGCAACGAGTGCCAGCATCAGCAGGGTCGCTGCGAGGAGGACGAATCCCCTGTGGCGATACTGATTCATGTTTATTAAAACCCCTTGGAGTGATAGCCCTTAGAGAAAAAAGGACTTAAGTATTTATAACGCGAGGTTCAGCATGAGTCAAGGAGGGGCCGGGACGGATTGGATAGGATATAGGATTCATGAACTTCATACACGACGATTTTTTGCTTGAAACCAAGCAGTCACAAAGGCTTTTTCATGAGTATGCGGCGGTGGAACCGATTTTGGACTACCACTCACATCTGCCGCCAAAAGACATCGCGGAGAACCGCAAGTTCAATGATTTGTTCGAGATCTGGTTGGAAGGCGACCACTACAAATGGCGTGCGATGCGGGCCAATGGTGTGAAAGAGCCGTTCTGCACCGGCGATGCTTCGCCGTTTGAAAAGTTTGAGGCCTTCGCGCGCACCGTGCCGATGACGCTGCGGAATCCGCTCTACCACTGGACACATCTCGAACTGAAGCGGTACTTCGGCATCGATGAATTGCTGAACGGAGAGAATGCGCGGTCGATCTGGGATCGGGCCAATTCCCAACTGGATTCTGAGGACATGCGGGTTTGGGGAATCCTGAAGAAGTTTGGAGTGAAGGCGGTTTGTACGACGGATGACCCGGCGGATGACTTGCGATGGCATGAGGCGATCGCCAAGAGCGATTGTCCGGCCAAGGTATTTCCTACGTTCCGGCCGGATGGAGCGTTTCGGGTTCAGGCTCCTCAAATGTTTTTGCCCTGGATCGAGAAGCTCTATGAGACTTCAGGGGTGAGCATCGATTCGTTTGCGGATTTCCTGAACGCATTGCGGCAACGGCACGATGCCTTTCACGAGATCGGGGGCCGGTTGTCGGATCATGGCTTCAATCGCTGCTTTGCCAATTTCTGCGATGAAGAAGAAGCTGCGGGAATTTTCGACAAAGCGCGCGAGGGCGGGGAAGTGAGCGACTTGGAATTTGACCGGTACGCGAGTTTCCTGATGGTGTTTCTGGGCAGGCTGGACGCCGAGAAGGGATGGACCAAGCAGATCCATCTCGGTGCGCGGCGGAATGCGAATACTCGCGGCTTTCAGACCGTTGGCGCGGACAAGGGATTTGACTCGATCGGGGATGCGCCGCAAGGGGATGCGCTGGCCGCTTATCTGGACCGGTTGGACCAGGACGGGATGTTGCCGCGGATGGTGCTTTACAACGTGAACCCGAATGAGAATTACGCCTTCGCAACGATGGCGGGCAACTTCATGGATGGCGAGATCGCGGGCAAGATCCAGTTCGGGTCGGGCTGGTGGTTTCTCGATCAGAAGGAAGCGATGGAATGGCAGATGAATGCGCTGTCCAACTGCGGTTTGTTTGCACGGTTTATCGGGATGCTAACTGACTCGCGGTCGTTCATGAGTTTTCCCCGGCATGAATACTTCAGGCGAGTGCTTTGCAATCTGGTGGGCAATGATATGGTCAAAGGATTGTTGCCCGACGATGAGGCGATGGTTGGAAACATGGTTCGCAATATTTGTTTTGGGAATGCGCGGGACTTTTTGAGACTGCCGCTTTAGCGGTTGTGGCGGCTGCGCATACGCTTGGCCAGCTTTTCAATTTCTTCGAGTTTTTTTAGCAGTCCTACGCTGAGCACGTGGTGGTCGTGTTTTTTTAGTTCAGATTCGACTTCCGTGCCGAGTTCGATCAGCTTTGCCGCATCGGCGAGATTTTTCTTCTGTTCATCCTTAAGGATCGCTTCGCTCTGCAGGGTGCCGTCCGGCAGGCGCTTTGGTTTTTCCTTGTCTTCGGGCCGGTCGGGGAACTGATTTCCGAGCAGAGCGCCAGAACATCCGAGAAGAAAATGTTTTCGGCCGATGAATTTCATTCGCTACTCTTTCTATTTGAGGATGGAATCTCTCTACACCATCGGGCACTCGAATCACACGATTGGGGAGTTCGTGAAATTGCTACTTGCTCACAACATCTCACAAGTTGTCGATGTGCGCACGTTTCCGTCTTCTCGTTACTCACCACACTTCAATCAGGACGCTTTGCGGTCGACGCTTGAAGCATCGGGTATCGAATATGTTTGGGCGGGCAAGGAGTTGGGGGGACGGCGTCGCGAGTCGAAGACAGAATTGCGGCAGACGGCAGCCTTTCGCCAGGCGCTACGCGGATTGATTCGCAAGTCACAGGAAAAGCCTACTGCGATGATGTGCGCCGAAGAAGATCCGTTTCAATGCCACAGGCGATTTCTGATTGCGCGAGCGCTGATGGAGGACTGCTCATTTGTGGAGATCGACCACATCCGGAAGGACACTACGTTGTTGCGGGAGCCGGGGTTTCCGGAGTCGGCTGTGCAGTTGACGCTCGGGATCTAAGCATTTGGGAGAGCTTGTAGCAGATCGAAGCGGCAAGGATGGTCGACAGCAGAGATAGCACGAGGAAGGGCAATGTATCGAAGCTCTCCACCGACAGATTGATGCGGTAGGCAATTCGTTTGAGGATGGCGGTGACCGGGATGTGGAGCAACCAGACATAAATGGAAATGTGGCCGCCGAACACGAGCCAGGGACGGGAGCACAGTTTTGAAAGGCGGCCCAGGTTTAGATAGGCGGAAGCGACCAGGAGCAGGCCGATGGGAAGAAATGGGCCGTGGGTGTAAGTGAAGACTGCCGGCATTCCGTTTGCCCAATGGGCAGCGAGCAGGATTACAGTCGTCAGTACAACAGTGGCGATCAGGGTGAGATCCCAACTGAGTGCTCTTGAGAACCGCGAGGCCGCCGAATTCAGCATGATGGTTGCCGCCAGGCCGCCAGCGTAAATCTCGAGCAGCCTCGGGGGAACTGAGCTGTGGCGCGGAAACGATTCGTTGAAATTTGCCGGAGTGGTTTGCAGTAGGTCAATTGCAATGCGAACTACGAGGAGAGTAATGAGAAGCCCTACGAGTGGGCTCAGTGGCCAGCTTTTGAGGCGGGCAAGTTTGATCCATGGCAGAGTTAAGCCGCCCAGCAGCAGCGGGGTGATTGCCCATGCGGGTGGATTCCATCGGATCGAGATTGAGTCCAGCGGGATGAAGGCATGGAGGCCGGAAAGCCACCATGGGAGGGAGTATAGTAACTCGCTGCCAGAGATGTGGGAGGCACCGAGGGTGGCGATCGGAATCATCATGGCAAAGGCGAACCAATGAGGCGGTAGCAGCCGCATGGCGCGCTTGGTGGAAGTGGCGAAAGCCGGGCGTGTCCAGAATTTTGGCGAAGCCACGACGGCGTAGCCCGACATGATGAAGAAGAGAGCTGAAGAGATTCCACTCAACAGGAGTTCGCCGATTGGGTCGGGTAGAACTTTGTCTGTGGACAGGTGTCCGATTGCAAGTGCGAGGCTTGCGAACAGGCGGATCGAATCGAGGCAGTAAGCCCGCGGCGTCAATGGTTGTGACGTGGAATCAGGGCTCCTAATTCCCTGTATTTGACCGCAAATTCGAGTACGGCGCCAAATTCGAGTTGGCCCACATGGGCGCGGTAGAACTCCTGCCAAGGAGTTTGCGTTTCGGCAATCGGGAGGTTGATCTGTTGGCGGCGCTGTTCGATCAATTCGTCGCTGAGGAGCACGTCGACGCTGCGTTGATTGAAGTCAACGCGGATCTGGTCGCCCGTTGCGAGGATTGCAAGATTGCCTCCTGCTGCTGCCTCGGGGGAGACATTCAGAATCGAGGGGCTGGCGCTGGTGCCGCTTTGGCGGCCATCACCGAGTGTTGGCAATTCGTTGACTCCGAGTTTGATGAGGCGATCGGGAGGGAGCATGTTGACTACTTCGGCAGCGCCAGGATAGCCAAGAGGACCGCATCCACGGATTACGAGGATGGAATGGTCATCGATGCCGAGCGACTCGTCGTTGATTCTGGCGTGATAGTCCTCGGGTCCGTCAAAGACAATGGCGCGGGCGGTGAAGGCGTTCTCGCTGCCAGGAGTATTGAGAAAGCGTTCGCGGAACTCGGGACTAATTACGGAGCTCTTGACGAGAGCGGTTGAAAACAAGTTGCCGGACATGACCAGGAAGCCGGCGTTTTGTGAGACGGGATTCGAGTAGGGCCGGATGACTTTGTGGTCGGTTGAGCGGGAAGTCTGGTAGCATTCACCGACTGATTTGCCGGAGACGTTGAGGGCTTGTTGATGGATCTTGCCAGCCAGTATGAGTTCGCCGATGATGGCGGGGATGCCGCCGGCGAGGTGGAAGCTTTCGGTCAGGTATTCACCAGCAGGCTGGACGTTGGCCAGGAGCGGAATTTCGTGGCCGACAGTTTCCCAGTCCTTGGTCTTGAGTTCAACGCCCATGTGCCGGGCAATAGCGATGAGGTGGGGCGGGCAGTTCGTGGAGCCGCCAATGGCGCTGCACACGACGATGGCGTTCTCGAATGCCTCGCGGGTGAGGATGGCAGATGGTTTGAGATCTTCTTTGACCATGTCGACAATGCGTTTGCCGGTGCGGAAGGCCATTTGGGTTCGTTCGCGGTATGGAGCGGGGATGACAGCGCATCCGGGCAAGCTCATGCCGAGGGCTTCGGCGAGTGAATTCATCGAGGATGCGGTGCCCATGGTGTTGCAGTGGCCGGGGCTCGGCGCCGATGCCATGACACGATCCATGAATTCGTCGTAGTCAATCTCGCCAGCCGCATGGAGGCGGCGCGCATCCCAGACGCTCATGCCGCTGCCTGCCAACTTGCCTTTGTAGTAACTGTTGATCATCGGGCCGCCGGAGAGGACTATGGCGGGGATGTTGACTGTGGCGGCGGCCATCAGGCAGGCGGGCGTGGTCTTGTCGCAGCCGGTGGTGAGTACAACGCCATCGAAGAAGTAGCCATGCAGAATTTCGACGAGGCCGAGATAGGCGAGATTGCGATCGAGGGCGGCGGTGGGGCGGCGGCAGTTTTCAAAGATGGGATGGACGGGGAAGATGAACGGGATGCCGCCGTTGTCACGGATGCCGTCGCGGATGCGATCCACCAGATCGAGATGGATGCGATTGCAGGGGGAGAGGTCAGAGCCTGTCTGGGCGATGCCGATGATGGGTTTGCCGGATTGGAGCTCTTCGCGGGTGAGGCCGTAGTTGGCGTAGCGCTCCAAATAGACGGCTGTCATGCCGAGGTTGTCGGGATTCTGAAACCAGTTGAGGCTGCGGAGGGGAAATTTCCTGTCGCGATTCATTGCTTGAGTCATTGTCTAACACTTGGCTGGAGGGCTAGGGTTTGGGCCGGTAGATTCGGAATGGTTGAAGGTCGATGCATGTTGCTGAGTGCTTCTTGCGTCGGTAACATTCGGACACGGGTTCGTCACCGTGTCACGCTAGCCTTGACATTCCACGGATTTTTGATAGAGTTATTCGAACTTGGCATGTTGCAAGGACATTTCAATCGCTCGGGCGATTTATATTTCACAAACTGTTGTGTGCCAAAAATTATCTAGATCCGTTCGGGGGGGTCCTATGAAACTTAATCGTTTCCACGTTCTATCGGCAATCCTACTCATGCTTGCCGCTCTATCTTTTGCGCAAAACTTCGGTGAAATCACAGGAACCATCACGGA
>Ga0163144_10003663_pt1 | contig 34928 bp, 37 predicted proteins | sample OliLak19BULKMAT1_FD_123175 | JGI IMG/M metagenome (GOLD analysis project Ga0163144, IMG submission 123175) | Freshwater microbial mat bacterial communities from Lake Vanda, McMurdo Dry Valleys, Antarctica - Oligotrophic Lake LV.19.BULKMAT1 | ecosystem: Environmental > Aquatic > Freshwater >...
CAACTTCCCGGACGGTCGCATCGGCTCAAACCCAGGCCTGTCCTCCGCGGCACACGGCAAGCGGATCTACGAGGCTGCCGTGAAGGACCTCGCGGTCGAATACCGCAACTGGGTCGCCGGATAGCCCGCTACAGAGCGACGCGCTCGACCAGCCACCACAATCCCAGGCACGCGACGGCGCTCGATGCGCCGTAGACCAGCTTGGGCGCGCGCGCCGGCGTTCGGCCTCGCGCGGACAGCCGGTCGACCAACAGCAGAGCCGACAGCAGAGCTGCGACGATCACGAGCTGGCCCAACTCCACGCCGAGATTGAAGGCGGCGAGGGCCGGCACCAGCGATCCTTGCGGCAACCCGGCCTCCGTCAGGACGCTCGCGAAGCCGAACCCGTGGATGAAGCCGAGCGCGCCGGTCCATTTCCAGCGGCGTTCGACGTTGGACGAGAAGAAATTCTCGACGGCGACAACCACGATGCTGGCGGCGATCGCCGGTTCGATGATGGACGACGGCACATGCACGATGCCGAGCGCGGCGAGAGAGAGCGTGACGCTATGCGCGATCGTGAACGCCGTGACGATCTTCACCAGCGCGCCGAGGCGCCGCGCCCAGAGCAGCACGGCGGCGAGAAAAGCGATGTGGTCGAAGCCGAGGAAAATGTGCTCGACGCCGAGTTCGAGATAGCGCCAGGCGATCGCGAGCCGCGACGGCGGCGGCACGAGCACGGCATCGATCACGCCCGGGCGCTCCTCCGGCGTCGCAGATGTCGCGACGTTCGGCGTCGGCGGTGACGCCATGGCGACGGCCGGCGCCGGCGCTGTCAGCGCAACCGAGTTTCTCGTCGCATCCAGGATGGCGATCTCGTTGGCCGCGGCGCCGCGCATGAGCTGCGCCGATTGGCGGGCCGCGCGATCGAAATCCAGCATCGCCCGGGAGTGATAGACGATCTCCTGGCCATGCGGGCAGGCATAGGACATCTGCACGATGATGCCGCCGTCGCTCTCGGCGCTGATTGCGGCCGGGGCCGCCTCCGTGCACGGCTCGTTGCCGGCCGTGATGCGCGTACGTTCCGAGAAATACGCCCGCAGTCGCGCCTCGACGGCTTCGAGCTTGCGCGGATCGACCTGGCCGCTGCCGTGGTCTGTGACGTTGACGCCGGCGGCACGATCGACGTCGCTCGACGTGATGGTGAGCATGACCTGCACATTCGATCCATCCACGCGCAGGAACACGACTGCGAAGTTCACGGCATGCGCGTGTCCCAGCGCGGGCAGGGCCAGCGCGAGCAAAAGGCCGAAGAGGAGTCTGATCACGGGCCGTCGAAGAACGTGTCCGACCGGCAGCCGAGAATTTTGCCTTCGCCATCGAGATAGGCGACTGCGGCGACGAACTCGGCGCCGATGCCGAGGAAGCCGGAATTGCCGAAGCGCTTGCCGCCGCCGCGCAGTGCCGAGACGGTGCCCGGCGGCACGGGGCGCAGCTGCCAGGGCACGTCGTTCTCGAAGTCGCGGCGCTCGATCGTGCGCACGGTGGAGTCCCCCGTCAGCTCGCGCAGATTGCTTTCGATCACCTCGCGTGGCGGACGCGTGGCGCAGCGCGCGTCGAAATCCGCGCGCGCATCACGCGCCGTCCGCGGATTGCCCTCGGGGAATTCACCGGCACAGGACCAAAGCAAGGTGAGGCCGAGCCCCAGGAGCATGACGCAACAGCGGTTTCTCATCGGAGCACCTGATGGGCGTTGCCGTCGGGATCGCGCACGACGCCGCCTTCGCGATAGACGGGACCGATCGGCACCTTGCCAAATCCGCCGGCGATGTCGAGAACGTAGCTGGGTTGCGCGAGGCCGGAGACGCGCCCTCGCAACGCCCGCATCAGCTCCTGGCCTTCTTCGATGCTGAGACGGAACTGCGCAGTGCCGGGCGCCAGATCGGGATGATGCAGATAGTACGGCTTGATGCGGTTGCGCAGGAATTCGCGCATCAGCGCCTCGAGCGTCGCCGGGGTGTCGTTGATGCCGCGCGGCAGCACGGATTGGCTCAGCAGCGGGATGCCCCGGCGCACGAGTCGGGCGCGGATATCGGCCAACGCCGCCGTCAGTTCGTCGCGATCGAGCGCCTCGCCGCCGGGGCCGACCATTTCGCGCCGGAAGCAGAAGCGGCAATAGACCGGGCATGCGTGGGTCGGCTCGAGCAGTACGCGATCGGGATAGCGATGGACGATGCCCTTGATCGGCGTATGCGCCGCGTCGCCGATCGGATCGCCATTCTCCTCGGGGCGCGTCTCGAGTTCGGCGGCGCTCGGCACGAATTGTCGCGCGACCAGGCCGGACGCAATCAGATCGCTGACCGTCCGCAGAGTTTGATTGGGTGGCGGCGTGCCTTCCATATCGCTCAGCTTGTCCACGCAGGCGGCGTCACCGGCGCCCACAGCACGGCGTCTATATCAGACGCACCGCAGGCCAGCATCACCAAGCGATCGAAGCCGAGCGCCATCCCCGCGCAGCGCGGCAGGCCATGGGCAAGCGCGGCGAGGAAATCCTCGTCGATGGGATAGCGCTCTCCGTAGAGCATCTGCTTGAGGTCCATGTCCGCCTCGAAGCGCCGGCGCTGTTCCTGCGCGTCCGCGAGCTCGGAGAATCCATTGGCGAGTTCTAGCCCCGCCGCATAGAGCTCGACGCGCTCGGCCACGCGTGGATCGTCAGGCTTGGCGCGGGACAGCGCGGCCATCGAAACGGGATAGTCGTGCAGCAGCGTCGCGCGGCCGACACCAAGCAACGGTTCGATCCGCTCCAGGAAGATCCGGAACACGAGATCGTCCCAGCGATCACCGTCATGTGGCTTGATGCCGATGCGAATCGCGTCGCGCGCGAGCAACTCGAGTGACGGCTGCCGCGGGTCGGGTGTGGTCGCGAGCAGATCGATGCCGCAGTGACGCAGGAACGCGTCCTGCACGGTCAGTCGCTCCGGCGCGGCGCGGGGATCGCACGCGACGCCTTGCCAGGTGAAGTTCGATGCACCGCTCGCATCGGCCGCCAGGCTCAGGATGGCCGAACAGTCGTCCATCAGCGCCAGATAGTCGACGCCGGAGCGATACCATTCGAGCATCGTGAACTCGGGATGATGCGTGGCGCTGCGTTCGCCGTTGCGGAAGACGCGGGCGAGCTGGAATAGGTTTGGCACGCCCGCGACGAGCAGCTTCTTCATCGCGAATTCCGGCGACGTGTGCAGACGCATGATCGTGCCGTCGTGCTCACCCGGGGCCTTGAGCTGCGTCGCGAAGGCGCTGAGATGAGGCTCCAGCCCCGGTGAGACCTGCAGCGCGGGCGTCTCGACCTCGACGAGCCCCTCGCGTTCGCACCAAGCGCGCAGCGCCCGGGTGATGGCGGCGCGCTTGACCAGGTTCGCGCTGCGCATCGCGAAGCGGTCCGGCCGCCACCACGGCGTCCTAGACATGCAGCTTCTCCTCGCGCAGCCACACCACGCAGGCGAGATGCGGATCGCGCAGATCGCGCAGATCGAGTCCGAGCGGCAGGTCCGACGTCACCTCAGCAGCGCATTGCGCGGCGATCGTGCGCAGCTTCTCCGCGACATCGGGGCGGCCGCGAAAGCAGATCTGCTCGACGCCTTCGCGCAGGCTCGCCAGGGCATCGCCCGCGCAATCATCGCAATCCAGAATCGTCGTCATGGCGACTGTCGGATACTCCGCGCGCGCAATCGCGACCAGGGCGCGCCACCAGCCGGGGCCCGCATGCCCCGCGCCGCCCCGCGCGCTGACCAGCGTGACCGGTCGCTCCAGGGCGAGCGCCACGTCGAGCGCGATGCGCGCTTCCGCAAGTGAGTGAACTCGGATCGCGGGCCCCATGATTGCGGCGCAAACCTAGCGATCATCGCGGGTGACGGCCAGCGTGCTCGGTCTCGGGCCGCACGCCGCGGTGCGCCGACCCGCTCAATCGAGTTCGATCAACCTGTCCGGGATCTCGTTCACATCGTCCGGTGCGCGCGGATAGGCGGCGGCAAGGATCGCACCGAGACGCTCCAGGGCGGCGACGCAAGCGTCCGCCGCGTCGCCGCGCGAGACCTGCGCGGTAAAGGCCTCGACCACGGTCAGCCATTGCGCCGGATCGACTTTCGCGAACAGCGCGCGATCGGCGATCACTTCCACGTGGTGTTCGGCCAGCGACACGAAGAGCAGCACGCCGTTGCGCGCCTGCACGCCGGCCAGGCCGCGCTCCAGAAAAACCGCGGCTGCAAATCGCGCGGCGCGGCGTTGGCGAACCGCGCGCGGGGTGAGTCTGACGGCCAGCCAGGGGCGGGTGGTGACGAGCGCGAGGATCGCGAAGCAAAGAAGCTGCATCAGAGTCACGCCGGGGTCGTGCAGGTTGAACCAAGTCCAGCCCGGGCTGAGCTGAAATATCGCCGTCGGCAGCGCCAGCGCGAGAATCGCCGAGATGATCAATGGCACCGTGAAATAGGTGTCCGTGCTGCGCGTCACGGCGCAGAGGAATTCGGCGCTGGTGCGCGCCTCCGCCGCGCGGATGGCGGTCTCGATGCGCAGGCGTTGATCGGGCGAGAAGATCGTCATGTCACCAACTCCCGCTCGCGCCGCCGCCGCCGAACGACCCGCCGCCGCCCGACCAGCTGCCGCCGCCGCCGCCGCTCGACCAGCCGCCGCGCGAGGGTGGCAGGATGATCATCGGGCCACCACCCCAGCGGCCGGTGCGTCGGCCATAGGGCGACACACCGCCCCCAGCACCCGGCCCGCCCATGCGGCCGCCATTGCGGTAGAGAACGACGAGGAGCACCACACCGAGTCCGAGCACGAATAGGAACGGGAGGAGTTCGGCCCCGCTGCCGGTCGCGGCATCCTTCGGCGCCTGGTAGGTCCCTTCGACAGCCGCGATGATCGCCAATGTGCCTTTCAGGATGCCGCCCTCGAGATCGCCGGTGCGGAAACGCGGGACGATTTCCGAGTTGATGATCTGGAAAGCCCGCGCATCGGGCAGGCTGCCCTCGAGTCCGTAGCCGACTTCGATGCGCAGCTTGCGTTCCGCCGGCACGACGACGAGGAGCACGCCATTGCTGTTCTGCCTGGTGCCGAGTTTCCAGGCGCGCCCGAGCTGCAATCCCGCCTCGGCGATGTCGAGCCCGCCGAGCGCGGCGAGCGTGACGACGACGATCTGATCGGAGCTGCGCCGCTCGTGTTCGCCGAGCAACCGCGTCAACTGCTCACGCGTTGCCGGCGACAGGACATTGGCCTGATCGACGACCCGGGCAAGCGGTGGAATCTGGAACTGCTGCGCGCTTGCCGTGGTCGCGACGACAAGCAGAACGAAGCAGAGGACGGTGCGCAGCGCGCGCGTCGTCATCCACCCGGCGACGCTACGCACTCAGGAGCCTTTGTTGAAGTTCACGCTCGGCGCGCGCTCGGCGCCGGCCTCTGCGGCGAAGCTCTCCTTCGCCTTGGCGTCGCGAAAGAGCGTGGAGGCCCAGATCACGCCGGGGAAGGTGCGGATCTCGGTGTTGTAGGCCTGCACGGATTGAATGTAGTCGCGTCGCGCCACGGCGATCCTGTTCTCCGTGCCCTCGAGCTGGACCATGAGCTGCTGGAACTGCGCATCGGCCTTGAGCTGGGGGTAGCTCTCCGAGACCGCGAGCAGCCGTCCGAGCGCGCCGGACAGCGCCTGCTGGTTCTGCTGGAATTGCTTGAACGCCTCTGGGTTGGTGAGCATGTCCGCCGAGATCGTGGTCTGGGTCGCGCGGGCGCGCGCGTTGATGACCGCTTCGAGCGTCTCGCGCTCGTGTCCGGCGTAGCCCTTCACCGTCTCGACGAGGTTGGGAACGAGATCGGCGCGACGTTGATACTGGTTCTGGACCTGGCCCCACGCCGCCTTGACCGCCTCGTCGAGGCGCGGGATGTCGTTGACGCCGCAGCCACCGAGGAGCAAGGCGCCCGCGAGGACGAGAACGCTGCGCAGCCGGTGCGGCAGCGAATGGACGGTGATGATCTTGGCTTGCATCGCGATCCTCCAGGGTGATGAGGTCGAAGGTGTGGACCCCGACGCAGAGCAGCGCAAGTCAGAGATCGACGCCGCGAAATCACGCGTCCCAGTTGCAGCTGTCACACGCTTGGAATAAGGAGAGGCAGAAGATGACCAGCGCCCGCAGGCAGAATCTGCAAGCAGGAATGAAGCCGCCTTCGGTTCGTTACCATCTTCGGTTCGTTACCATCTGTAGAGAGTTTGCATCCGGTCGGCGCCGCCGGCCCTTAACGTAATCCAAAGCTTTGGCAGCAAGATTGCCATGCTGACCAAAAATCATTGGGACTTCAGCGAGTGATCATCGAGAGGATTAGCATCGCGGATGCGACGGCGTGGGACGCATTCGTCGATGAGTCGCCCGCCGGAACCTTCTTCCATCGCTACGGATGGGGACGCGCGATCGCCGACGGGCTTGGTCATGAACAGGTCTATCTCGCCGCACGCAGTGGCGGGCGCATCGTCGGTGTTCTGCCGCTGATCCACAAGCGCAGCCTGCTGTTCAAGAATGCGCTGATCTCGGTCGCGTTCGGCTCTTACGGCGGCGCCGCAACCGAGATGCCGGAAGCGGCGGTCGCCCTCGAGGTCGAGGCCGTGCGCTTTGGCGAGGTGCTCGGTGTCGATTATGTGGAGCTGCGCGACCTCGAGCCGCCACTTGCGGGAATTGGCGACTGGGCTGTCGTCAACTCTGTCTACGTGACGTTTCTGCGCAAGCTCTATGGGAGCGACGAAGAGACGCTCAGGTCGATCCCGCGTAAGGGCCGCCGCTACGAGGTTAGGAAGAGTCTCAAGGGGGAACTCACCTTCGTCACAGGTGGTGATTTCGACGCCTTCTATGATGTGCTGGCGCAGAGCTATCGCAATCTCGGCACCCCGATATTCGGCCGCCGCTACCTCCTCGCGCTGCTGGAACAATTCCCGAAGCATTTCGAAATTTGCGTTGCGGCAAAGGGTGGTGCAGCGATTTCAGCGACCATGGCGTTTCGCTACAAAGGCGCCATCCATCCGTACTACACGGGCGGTACGCTTGCCGCTCGCAAACTGTCGGCGAACGACTTCCTGTTCTTCAACCTGATGCGGCACGGTCACGAGAACGGCTGCGACACTTTCGATTTCGGCCGCAGCAAGGTCGGGACCGGTAGTTTCGACTACAAGCGCTACTGGGGGTTCGAACCGCGGCCGCTCGCCTATCGCTACAAGCTGCTGCGCATCAACGAACCGCCGAGCATCAATCCGCTCAACCCGAAATACCGGCTATTCATCGAGGCGTGGAAGCGGCTGCCGGTGCCGGTCGCCAATTTCGTCGGCCCGTTCCTCAGCCGGCAGATCGGCTGAGACTCAGCCGAGCCTGCCCATCGCCACCGCGGTGTCGAGCATGCGGTTGGAGAAGCCCCATTCATTGTCGTACCAGCTCATCACGCGGATGAGCCCACCATCGATCACCTGGGTCTGAGTCAGGTCGAAGGTCGAGCTTGCGGCGACGTGGTTGAAATCGTGCGACACGAGTTCCTCGTCGGTGGTTGCGAGGATGCCCTTGAAGCGGTTCGAGGCGGCGGCGGCGCAAACCGCCGCATTGACCTCGGCCACCGTCGCCTTCTTCTTCGGCACGAATTTGAAATCGATCAGGCTGACATTCGCGGTCGGCACGCGGATGGCGGTGCCGTCGAGCTTGCCCTGCAATTCCGGCATCACCAGGCCGACGGCTTTCGCAGCGCCGGTCGAGGTGGGGATCATCGACAAAGCGGCGGCGCGCGCGCGACGCAGATCCTTATGCAGTGAATCGACCGTGTTCTGGTCGCCGGTATAGGCGTGGATCGTCGTCATGTAGCCGCGCTCGATCCCGAACGCGGCATGCAGCACATGGGCGACAGGGGCCAGGCAGTTCGTGGTGCACGAGGCGTTCGACACCACCTTGTGCTCAGGCTTCAGCTGATCGTGATTGACGCCGTAGACGACGGTCAGATCCGCGCCATCGGCCGGTGCCGAGACGAGGACGCGCTTCGCGCCGGCGGCGATATGCAGCGCGGCCTGCTCGCGCTTCGTGAAGATGCCCGTGCACTCGGCGACGATGTCGACGCCCAAGGCGCCCCAGGGGAGCTTCGTCGGGTCGCGCTCGGCGGTCACCTTGATGCGGCCGCGCCCGATGTCCATCCAATCGTCGCCCGTCGTGATCGTGCCGGGGAAGGGGCCGTGCACCGAATCATGCTTGAGCAGATGCGCATTGACCTTCACCGGGCCGAGATCATTGATCCCGACGATCTCCACATCCCGGCGACCCGACTCATGGAGGGCACGCAAGACCAGGCGGCCGATCCGACCGAATCCGTTGATCGCAACTTTCACAGACATGGCAATTCCTCGTGGGGTTCAGACGAGTTTCGCCGCAGAGGCGGCAACAGCTTCAGCGGTAATCCCGAAATGTTTGTAAAGATCGGGGGCCGGGCCGGAGGCGCCGAAGCCCGTCATGCCGACGAAGCTTCCCCTGGCGCCGAGATAGCGCTCCCACCCGAAGCCGAGTGCGGCTTCGACCGCGACCTTGGGGACCCGCGCGCCGCCGAGAACGCCGCGCCGGTAGCTGCCGCTCTGCGCGTCGAACAGGAGCCAGCACGGGAGAGACACGACGGCGGCGCGGATGCCCTGTGCCATCAGAAGCTTGCGCGCGGCGAGCGCGATCGCCACTTCGGAACCGGTGCCGATCAGCGTGACCTGGCGATCGCCGCTCTCGGCTTCGGCCAACACATAGCCGCCTCGTCGGCAGAGATTGCCGTTACTCGTCTTGACGCGCAGCGTCTCGAGATTTTGTCGCGTCAACGCGAGCAGACTCGGGCCATCGACGCGCGACAGCGCGTGCTGCCAGCACTCGAGAGTTTCGACCGCGTCGGCAGGCCGGAATACCGCGAGGTTGGGGATGGCGCGCAGGGCGGCGAGATGCTCCACGGGCTGATGGGTCGGACCATCCTCGCCCAGCCCGATCGAATCGTGCGTCATCACAAAGATGACGCGCTGGCCCATCAACGCCGACAAGCGGATCGCGGGGCGGCAGTAATCCGTGAACACCAGGAACGTGCCGCCATAGGGGACGATTCCGCCATGCAGCGCCATGCCGTTCATGGCCGCCGCCATCGCGTGCTCGCGCACGCCGTAATAGATGTAGCTGCCGCCGAAGTCGCTCGGCGTGAGGGGCCGCTGCGCCTTGGCTTTGGTGTTGTTCGATCCCGTGAGATCGGCCGAGCCGCCGACCAGCTCGGGCATTTTCGCGGTGATGGTTTCCAGCACCGTCTGGGAGGCGATGCGGCTGGCGATGTTCGGCTTGTCGGCCACCAGCTTGGCCTTGAGATCCTCGATCGCGGCTTCGAGGTCCTTGGGCAGCTTGCCGGCTTGCGTGCGCTTGAACTCGCCACGCAGGTCGCCGGGCAGGCGGTTCAAGCGCACTTCCCAGGATTTGCGCGCCGCGGCGCCGCGATGTCCCGCTGTGACCCATCGCTCGAGCACGTCGAGCGGAATTTCGAAGGGACCATTCGTCCAGCCCAGGCGCTCGCGTGTTGCCGCGATTTCTGCGGCGCCCAGCGGCGAGCCGTGAGCGCCGGATGTCCCGGCCTTGGTTGGGGCGCCGTATCCGATCGTCGTGCGGCAGGCGATCATGGTCGGAAGGTCGCTCTTGCGCGCCGCCGTGATCGCCGCTTCGATCGCCGCAGGATCATGGCCGTCGATGGCGATCGTGTGCCAGCCGCTCGCGGCGAAGCGCGCGGCCTGATCATCCGACGTCGTCAGGGATGTCGGGCCGTCGATCGAAATCTGATTGTCGTCAAACATGACGATGAGCTTTGCGAGCCGCAGGTGACCCGCGAGTGAGATCGCCTCCTGGCTGATGCCTTCCATGAGGCAGCCATCGCCGACGATCACGTAGGTATGGTGATCGACGAGCGTGTCGCCGAAGCGTGCGTTGAGCCGGCGCTCGGCGAGCGCCATGCCGACCGCGTTGGCCAGCCCTTGCCCGAGGGGGCCGGTCGTCGTTTCGATGCCCGTCGCGTGGCCGTATTCCGGGTGGCCGGCCGTCTTCGACCCGAGTTGCCGGAACTGCTTGATATCCTCCATCTTCATGTCGGCGAAGCCGGTGAGATGAAGCAGCGCGTAGAGCAGCATCGAGCCGTGGCCGGCCGAGAGCACGAAGCGGTCGCGGTCGGGCCAATGCGGCGCCGACGGATCGAATTTCAGGAAACGCGTCCACAGCACCGTGGCGACATCGGCCATGCCCATCGGCATTCCCGGGTGGCCCGATTTCGCCTTCTCCACGGCGTCCATGGCCAGGGCGCGCAACGCATTCGCCATCCGAGCATGCTCGGGCGTCTGCTTCGTGCTGAGAGGTTTTGGGGTAGCGGCGAGGGCGGTATCCGGGGCAGCGCTCATGTGCCGCGGAAGATGCCGCCCACTTCAAAGGGCGTCAACCGGGATTCGAGGCGGGATTCGAGAGGTTGATTTGCGAGGCCAAAACGCGGTCTTCTCCGCGCTGAAGGAGTATCGGGATGGATCAGCTGGACGAGGCATTTCTGCGCGTGGATGCGGTGATCAAGCGATTGGAGCAATCCGCCCAATCGACTCCGTCGCGCCATGCAGCGCCGCCTGCCTCTGGACCGGGCGCCGCGGAATGGGACGCCATCACGCGGCGGATTGACGCAGTCCTGGCGAAGGCGCGCGCTGCGCACGCTGCGCTGGATTGAAGGCGCACCAGAGAATGGCGCAGGTGACACTCGAGATGAACGGCCGCAGCTACACGGTCGGCTGCGGCGATGGCGAGGAGCAGCATCTCACCGCCATCGCCAGATACGTCGACACGAAACTGCGCGAACTCGCCGCCCAGGTCGGCCCCGTGGGCGAGGCGCGGCTTTTGATGCTCACTTGTCTCACTCTGGCCGACGAATTGGCGGATGCCTATCACGACGCCGAAGATGGCCGCAGCAGCGGCGCGGCGACAGCGCTCGCGGCGCAATCGACGGCAGCCGCCGCCGAGCGTCAGAGCCAAGCGTTGCAGGAGCGGGTCAATGCAATCGAGAGCCGCCTCGCTCAACGCGAGGAATCGGTGAAGGCGCAACTCGAACACATCACCAAACGCCTAACGAATGTCGCCACGCAGTTCGACGCGGATTGAAGTTTTCGCGTGACACTTGCGTTTCGTCGGTTGTTCGCGAGGCATGCGCGCTCTATGTTGGGACTTGGACGGAGCTGCGTGGCGCGTCAGGTCACAATATCCCTGGGGCCGATACGTTACCTCTCGGGAGCTGTCTCTGCCGGGACCCTGGTCTCGGTACTACGGCGCCCACCTGCATCAAGCGGGCCGCAGAGGATTTGAGCACCAACGGCCGATCGTGGCTTCGTCCAACCCTCATTCATGAATAGCAACGATCCCCCCGCCGCCTCGATCTCCCAAACGCGGAGCGCCGCGGCGGCGATGATTTGCGCTGAGGCCAAGCGCATATTGCGCGCGGAGCTGCTCGCCAGGCGTTCGGCGCTGGTTGAGGCAGCGCCGCCCGATGCGGCCGATTGCGTCGCACTTACCCTGATGGGCGCATTGGCCGCGATCCAGCGGACGACGCTTGCAGGGTATTGGCCAATGGGTGACGAGTTCGATGTCCGCCCGGCCTTGGGTGCGGCCGTTTCTCGCGGCTGGTCTTGCGCGCTGCCTGTGGTCACCGGGCGAAATACGCCGCTGGTTTTCCGCGGCTGGCGACCCGGTGACGACCTCAGAGCTGGCGGTTTCGGCACCTCGGTGCCGCAGCCGACGCGTGGCGAGATCAGGCCCGATGTCCTGCTCGTACCCTTGCTCGGATTTGACGCGACCGGGCTTCGCCTCGGTTATGGCGGCGGCTACTACGATCGCACGCTCGCGCAGTTGCGCGCGGGAGGTGGCGTGCTCGCCATTGGGATCGGGTTTGCCGGCCAGGAGATCGCGAGCCTTCCGGCCGAGAGTTTCGACCAACGCCTGGATTGGATCATTACCGAAGCCGGCCTGCGCCGCTTCACCGAGGAGCGTGCATGAAGGTCCTGTTTCTTGGTGACGTGGTCGGCCGTTCCGGGCGTGATGCGCTGGCGGCGCATCTGCCGATGCTGCGTACGCGGCTGGCATTGGATTTCGTCGTCGCCAATGGCGAGAACGCCGCGCATGGTTTCGGGATCACCGACAAGACCGCGCGCGAACTCTACGATTGCGGCGTCGATTGCATCACGACGGGCAATCATATCTGGGACCAGCGCGAGATCATCGGCACGATCGACGCGGATCCGCGGCTGTTGCGGCCGATCAATTTCCCACGGGGGACGCCAGGCCGCGGGATCGGCGTGTTCACCGTCGGGCAGCGCCGCATCGTCGTCGTCAACGTGATGGCGCGATTGTTCATGGACGCGCTCGACGATCCATTCGCGGCCGTGGAATCGGTCCTCACCACGCAGCGTCTGGGCGCCGGCGTCGATATGCTGATGATCGATGTGCATGGCGAGGCGAGCAGCGAGAAGATGGCGATCGGTCATTTCTGCGACGGCCGCGCATCTCTGGTGGTCGGATCCCATAGCCATGTCCCGACGGCCGATGCGCAGATCCTTCCCGGCGGCACCGGCTATCAGACCGATGCGGGGATGTGCGGCGACTATGATTCCGTCATCGGCATGAAGAAGGGGCCGGCGATTCAACGCTTCATTCGCAAGATGCCCGGCGAGCGGCTGTCGCCTGCCGAAGGCGAGGGAACGCTCTGCGGCATCTTTGCCGAGATTGATTCCGCGACTGGCCTTACCTTGCGGATCGATCCCGTCCGAATCGGTGGCCGCCTTAAGCCGACGATGCCGGGCTGAGGGAATTTTACCTTGCCACGTTCCGGACCTAGACTCGTGGGACGCGGTTTGATCCGGATTGGAGCGCAGTGGCTATTCGCGACGGTACCGATGCGGTGATGGATCCAACCGAAGCGCGCGCACTCGCGCGCCGACGATGGACCCGCATTGGATTGCCGATCCTTGGTGTTGGCCTGATCATCGCCGCGATCCTGGGCATCGCTTGGTATTCGTACGAAACGAACAAGCGTGACGCGCTGCAGCTGGCCGACGAGGTGATTCAGTCGCAGCAGCAACGCATCTCGCGTGAGGTCGATGCGTATCTCGGCCCCGCGCCGCGTGCCGTCGAGCTGCTGCGCGGCGTGTTGTCGGACGGCTTGTTTCTCGGCAAGCCGCAGGGTGGCGCGGAGGCGATGGGCTGGCAGATTCTCTACGACAATGCGCAGCTCGCGCTGATCAGCTACGCCAATGCCGACGGCGATTTCATGATGGTGAAGCGCGAGCCCGGCGGCGCGATCGATACCAAGGTGATCGTTCGCCAGGGCGACCAACGTCACACGACCTGGACGCGGCGCGACCTCAAAGGCACGACCACCAAGGTCGAAGAGGATCTGACCGACACCTACGATCCCCGCACGCGGGTCTGGTTCACCGGCGCCATCGCGGCCAAGGGCAAGGTCCATTGGTCGCAGCTCTACATCTTCTTCACCGACCAGAAGCCCGGGCTCACCGCCTCCGGCGCGCTGTTCGATGCCGCCGATCGGCCCATCGCGGTCTTCGGGGTCGACATCGCCCTCGACTCGCTGTCGAATTTCCTGCGCCAGCTGCAGATCGGCAAGTCCGGACGCGCGATGATCGTCGATGCCGAGGGCAAGTTGATCGCCTTTCCCGACGTGACCAAGACCTTCCGCAAGGCGGGGGAGCAGTTGCTGCCGATGCAACTCGACGAACTCGGCGATCCCGTCCTCACCCGCGCCTACAACCGTTTTCGGGTGGAGGGTCATGGCCGCCGCGTCGTCGATGTCGACGGCCAGCGCTACATCACGGCGGCGACACCGATCCAGGCGGATGCCGACCACGAATGGTCGACGCTGATCGTGGTGCCGGAAAAGGATTTCGTCGGGTTCGTCGCGCTCAACAATCGCTCTACACTGTTGATGTCGGCCGGCGTCGTGCTGCTCGCCGCATTGTTCGCGGCGCTGTTGATCCACCAAGGCCTGCGCGCCGATCGCAATGCGTCCCTCGTCGTCGCCCGCGAGCAGGCGCGCGAGGCGCAGAGCCGGGCGTTCTCCGAGCTCGCGTCGAATGCCGCATTGTTCGATCCGACGCGTGAGGACGCCGTTCGCGCCCTCACGCACATCGTCGCGCGCACGGTGGCGGCGCGGCGCGCGGCAATCTGGCGCGTGGCGCCCGATGGCGGGTCGATCACGCTGGAGGATTGCCGCGATCGTGAGAACGATGGCCATACCTCCGGCGTCACCTTCGCGCGATCCGAGATGCCGAGATTCTTCACCGCACTCGCGGCGGGCGAGGAATTGGAAGCCGCAGATGCCGCGGGCGACCCGCGCACGGCCGAATTCCATCGCCTCTATCTGAAGCCGATGGGCAGCCGGTCGCTGATCGCCATCCCGATCCTCAGCGCCGATCATTGGGTCGGTGTGGTCTGCATCGAGGATTGGCGGGCCGACGGCGCGCGCGGTTTCGTTCGCGCCGTCGCCAACATGCTCTCCGTGCGCTACGCGGCGCGTCACGTGGCCAGCGAGCCGCCGGCCTTCATTGAGGTCGCCGCGACGCGCAATGCCGGCGGCGCACGCTCCGGCCGCGTCGACATCGCTGCGGCGTCGCCCGCTTCCGCGATGGCGATGCGCCGCGCCCAGCTGGGTGAAGCGCAATTGCGCAAGCTCACGTCGAGCAGCGGAACGGCAAGGGGCGACGGCGCGGCGTATGGCGCGCAGGTCTTTCCGCATGCCTCGGTTCTGGTCATGCAGCTCACCGATCCGATGGCGATGGCGGAGCAGGATGCCGAGCAGGATCGCATGACCATCGTCGATCGCATCGCGCGAGCCGTGGAAGCCATCGCCGCGAAGCACGACATCGAATACGTGAAGATCATGGGCGACAAGTTCGTCCTGGCCGATGGGTTCAGCGACGCGCAACAGCCGGACGCGGTGCTGGCGATCGCCGAGGCGGCACTCGAGATCCAGGATCACGCGGCGCGGCTGTTCACCGGTCTCGGCCATCGCCTGGAGTTTCGCATTGGCGTCGATACCGGTGCGGTCATCGGTACGCCGGTGGGGTCCGAGCAGCGCGCCTATAATCTTTGGGGCGAGAGCGTTCGGCTTGCCGACACGATGGCCGAATCCGGCCTGCCCGGCTCGATCGTCGTGACGGAGACGAGCTATCGGCTATTGCGCGATCGCTATCTATTCCGCGTGCGTGGCACTTTCTACCTTGGCGGCAGCGGCGAGATGTCGACCTATCTGCTCACGGGGCGGACATGACGTCGCTGAGCGAGCGTCGATGGCTCGAGAGCCTGCGGCTGCGCCTTGCGCTCGCGGCCATCGGAACGCCGGTGGTCGCGGGGCTGCGCTGGCTCTTCCAGGTGACCGGTCTCGCGGTCAGCGTCGTGTTGATGACGCCACGGCGCACGTCCTGGCGGCGCACGGTGCGCCAGGAGTTCGCGCGCACCCTGCAAGGGTCGGTGCTGGGCGCACTTCCCGCGACGGCGGTGACGGCGGTACTGATCGGCGCCGGCCTCATCTATCAGGCGCTCTACTGGATCGAGGCGGCAGGCCAGGTTGATCTTCTCGGCCGGGTGATCGTGGTCGTGCTCGTGCGTGAGCTGGCGCCGATGCTGGTGGCGCTGATCATCATTGGGCAGAGTGGGACCGCAACGCTGATCCAGCTGACGCAGCTGCGCATCGGCGGTCAGCTGCGTATGCTCGACAGCCAGGGCATCGATCCCTTCCTGCTGCTCGTCCTGCCACGGGTTCTTGCCTTCACGCTCGCCGGCTTCACGCTCACCATCCTCTTCATCGTCATCACGCTCTTCGCGGGGTATGCGGCCGCGAACATGATCGGCTTCGTGAAGGTAACGTTCTGGGGCTATCTCGACATCATCATGCGCGCGGTCAGGGCTACCGATTTCGTCCTGGTTCCGGTCAAGTCGCTCGCGCTGGGGTTCATCGTCGGGTTGGTGTGTTGCTACACGGCCCTGATTCATGCGCGCGACGCGACGCGCGTCGTCGCGACCGGTTTCGTGCGTGCCGCATTGGCCGTCTTCGCGGTCAGCGGGCTGCTGAGCCTGCTCCTCTAGCGATGGCAACGCGGATCAATCCCGGGGCCGCGCGCGAGATGCTCGCCTTCGATGGGGCGTGCCTCGTATTGGATCCGGGCATGCCGCCGACGAAGCCGCTGTGGCTCGGATTGAGTGCGGGCGATCTCGTGCTCATTGACGCCACGGACGGCGATCGCGTCGCAGCCTTCGCCGATGCGGCGGTGGGATTGACCCCACCCGCCGGCGGTCACGTGCGCTTCCTAGGCCGCAGTTGGTCGGATCTCGACGCTGATGCGAGCAATGCGATGCGCGGTCGGATCGGTCGCCTCGTCGGGCATGGTGGCTGGATCGAGTATCTGAGCGTGCGCGACAACATGTTGCTCGGGCAGCTCCACCACACGAACCGGCGCGAAAGCCTGCTGATGGATGACGCCGCCCGTGTGTCGCGCCTGTTCGGACTCCCGGGCATTCCGCTCGCTCGCCCGGCGGACCTGAATGAAGGCGATCTGCATCGCGCCGGGCTCGTGCGCGCGTTCATCGGCAGGCCGCAGCTGATTCTCCTGGAGCGTCCGACGCAGTTCCTCTATCCGGAAATCATGGAGCCGCTGATCAACGCGATCCGGTCGGCGCGCGATCGCGGCGCCGCCGTGCTGTGGTTGACTCTCGATCCGAATGTTTGGCGCGATGCGAGCGTTCCGACGACGCGGCGTCTGCGCCTGATCGGCGGCGAGCTCTTCGAAGGCCAGCGCGCGTCATGAACAAACCCGGTTTTCGCTATGTCAACGAAGCCGTCGGCGGATTGGTTCTGCTGTCGCTGCTGCTGTTCATCGGTGCGATCCTGCAGGCGGGCGTTCTCAGACAATGGTTCAATCCTCCCCTGAGTCTGCGCGTGCTTCTGCCGGCCGACGGCGTCTCCGGACTATCGGCGGGCGCCGAGGTGGAAGTCCTGGGGACTCGCGCCGGCACGGTTCAACGCATCATCATCGATCCGAGTCAGCAGATGCATGCCGAGGTCGCGCTCGAACCGGGCATGCGCGCTTTCGTGCGGCGCGATTCGCAGGCCTTCATCCGCAAGCGCTTCGGCATCGCCGGTGCGGCCTTCCTCGATGTGACGAGGGGCGAGAAAGAGGCGCTGGATTGGGACTTCGCGGTGATCACCGCGCTCACCGAACGTGCGCCGACTGAGAGCATCGGCCAGTTGATCGACGAGGTCCGCACCAAGGTTTTCCCGATCATCGAGGACACGCATCGCGCCATCCAGACCGTGGCGGCGATCGTGGAGAAGCTCAACGACCCCAAGGGCGACGTCCAGTCGATGGTCCACGACGTGCGCGAGCTCACGCGCCGCATCGAGCAGGGCGAGGGCGCCGTTGGCCGGCTGCTAAACAACGACACGCTGGTGCGCGAGATGGAGATCACGGTCAAGGAGACGAATCTTCGCCTGCAGCAGGCCAAGGCGATCCTCGCCGCGCTCGAGGCGACGTCGCGCGAGGCGACGCAGCTGACGCGCGACATGCGGCAGCGCACGGACAAGACCTTGCAGAATGTACAGACGATCACCGCGGATCTCGCGAAGGCGACGCCGCAGCTGCCGACCATCGCCAAGAATCTCGAGGCGACGACGGCGACGCTGCCGCAGGTCATCGTGCAGACCCAGCAGACGGCGCTGGAGCTCGAGAAGCTGCTGAACCAGCTGCGCAGCCATTGGCTGCTCGGCGGCGGCAAGGCGGGAGATGCGCCACCGGCCGAGCGCCAGCCGGCGCGGCAGGTGCGGCCATGAGGCGCGCCGTCGCGCTGGTGCTCATGCTCGCGCTCACGGGGTGTGGCGGAGTGGGGAACCTGCCGGTGCTCTCGGCCATCTTCCGCGACACCCGGCTCGATTCCGCGCGCGCCACCGCCGCGCTCGCTTTCGAGCAGGGACGCTATGACCAGGCCGCCCAGCTCTATCGCACCGCTCTCGACCTCGCGCGGGCGCGCGACGAGCTGAACGCCATCGGCGACATCGGCTACGACCTGGCCGTCACCGAGCTGCGTCGTGGCGAGAACGCCATGAGCCTGGGCATGGCGAGACTCACGCGGCTGGAACTGCAGCGACGGGCCGCGCCGATCTTCGCCGAACTGCGCCTGGTCGAGGCGGCGGCGCTCTATCGTCTCGACCAGGCCGCGGCCGCCGCGCCGATCGCGCGCGAGGTCGCCGCCGGCGCCGACGCCGCGGCCTTGCGCGCGCGATTTCTGCTCGGCCTCATCGCGGCGGATCGCCGTGATGCCGGGGCGCTGGCAGCGGCGCTCGGCTCGCTCGGCGCCGACGAGGCCCCGGAATGGCGGGCCGATCGTCGCGAGCTGGAGGCGCATGTGGCGAGCCTGGCGGGCGACAACGCGGCGGCCCGCGCCGCCTTTCTGGCCGCCGCCGAGCTGCGCCGCGACGTCCTCGACTATCCGAGCATGGCGCGTGCGCTGGCCGCCGCCGGTGCGGCGGCGGAGCGCGCCGGCGCGGCTGGCGACGCCGCCGATCTCTATCTGCGCGCCGGGCGCAGCGCGCTGCTCGGCTCAGGCGGCGCGTCGCGTGCCGATCTCTGGCTGGCGGCGGCCGAGCGCCTTGCCCGAAGCGCCGGCGACACGCCGATCCTCGAAGCCGTCGCCGCCTTGCGCAGCCGCTGAGGCCGCGCGCCGCATTGGCGCCACAAATCGCGGCTAGCCCACGCTTCCAGCGATAGGCAAGCGCGCCTCAATTTGCTAAGCGCGGCAGAGGTCGGATCGTGTCGGCGGGATTGGCGATTCGCTGTCCCTCGGCATCACAACATTGGGAACGAGCACCGCGCCATGGCTGGGCATTCACAATTCAAGAACATCATGCACCGCAAGGGCAAGCAGGATGCCAAGCGGGGCAAGCTCTTCACCAAGCTCATTCGCGAGATCATGACCGCGGCCCGGCAGGGCCTGGCGGATCCCGCCCACAATCCGCGCCTCAAGGCGGCGATCACCGCGGCCAAGACCGAGAACATGTCCAAGGAGACGATCGACCGGGCGATCAAGCGCGGCGCCGGCAACGAAGACGGCGTCGTCTACGACGAGGTCCGCTATGAGGGCTACGGACCCGGTGGCGTCGCCGTCATCGTCGAGGCGCTGACCGAAAATCGCAACCGCACGGCCAGCGATGTGCGGTCGATCTTCACCAAGAACAGCGGTTCGCTCGGCGAGACCAACTCTGTCGCCTTCAACTTCGCGCGCAAGGGATTGATCGGCTATCCCGCGACGGCCGCGTCGCCCGATGCGATGTTCGAGGCGGCGGTGGAAGCCGGTGCGGAGGACGTTGCGTCGGGGCCGGAGACGCATGAGATCGTCACCGAACCGGATGCGCTCGGCGGTGTGCGCGATGCCCTGGAGGTGAAATTCGGCGCGGCCGCGCAGGCCAAGCTTGGCTGGCATACCGTCAACACCATCCCCGTCGACGAAGCGACCGCGCGGGACCTCTTCTCGCTGATCGAGGCGTTGGAGGACAGCGACGATGTCCAGGCCGTCCACGCGAACTACGATGTGCCCGAAGACATCATGCAACGGCTGTCCGCCGCGTGATGCGTCTCATCGGTCTCGATCCGGGCCTGCGGACGACCGGCTGGGGTGTGGTCGAGTTCGAGGGCGCGCGGCTGCGCCACGTCGCCAATGGCGAGGTCGACAGCGACAAGGACGCCTCGACCGCCGAGCGGCTCGCGCAGCTCTATGCCGGGATCGCGGCGGCGATCGAGGCGCATCGTCCGACGAGCGCCGCGGTCGAGGAGACTTTCGTCAATGTGAATGCGTCCTCGACCCTGAAGCTCGGTCTGGCGCGTGGCGTGGCGCTGGTGGTGCCGGCACGGTTCGGGCTGGCCGTGGCCGAGTACGCGACGAATGCGGTGAAGAAATCGGTCGTCGGCGTCGGCCACGCCGACAAGGCGCAGATCCAGGCGATGGTGCGCCGTCTCCTGCCCGGCGTGGTGATCGCGGGGCCCGATGCCGCGGACGCGCTCGCGGTCGCGCTCTGCCACGGTCACCATCTTCAGACGCAGCAGCGTTGGGTTCCAGCCGCGGTGCGGGCGTGATCGCCAAGCTGACCGGGCTGGTCGACGTGATCGAGCGCGATCGCGCGATCATCGACGTGCATGGCGTCGGCTATCTCGTGCGCGCGTCGAGCCGCACGCTCGGCGCGCTGACGACGGGCGGACCGGCCGTCCTGCTGGTCGAGACGAGCGTGCGCGAGGATGCCATCGATCTCTACGGTTTCGCGACGACCAGCGAGCGTGATTGGTTCCGGCTGCTGACCACCGTGCAGGGTGTCGGCGCGAAGGTCGCGCTGTCGCTGCTCTCCACCTTGCCGCCGAAAGATCTGGCGCGCGCCATCGCGATCGGTGACCGCTCGATGCTGACGCGTGCCGAGGGGGTGGGTCCCAAGCTCGCCAATCGTCTGGCGTCGGAACTCAAGGACAAGGTCGGCGGGCTTGGCGCCGCGTCGCTCGGCCAGGCCGCCGTCGCGGGATCCGCGGGGCCGGCAAGCGCCGATATGTCCGAAGATGCCGTCTCGGCGCTGGTCAATCTCGGCTACCGCCGCTTCGAAGCCCTGAGTGCGATCGAGAAGGCGCTCGCGCGCCTCGGCGCAACGGCCAGGGTCGAGACGCTGATTCCCGAAGCGCTCAAGGAACTCGGGCGATGAGCAAGCGCGGCCGGCCGGAAGCGCCGCCCGAGCTGGCGCGCGATGTGGCTCGCGAGGCGACAGCCGCCGATTTCGCCGAAGCGAGCCTGCGGCCGCAGCGGCTCGAGGAATTCATCGGCCAGCGCCAGGTGCGCGCCAATCTGCGGGTCTTCGTCGACGCCGCGCGCGCGCGGGGCGAGGCGCTCGACCATGTGCTGCTGCACGGGCCGCCGGGATTGGGCAAGACGACGCTCGCGCAGATCGTCGCGCGCGAACTCGGCGTCGGCTTTCGCGCGACCTCCGGTCCCGTGATCGTCCGTGCCGGCGACCTGGCGGCTATTCTCACCAATCTTCAGCCGCGCGATGTGCTGTTCATCGACGAGATCCATCGTCTGGCGCCCGCCGTCGAAGAGATCCTCTACCCGGCGATGGAGGATTTTCAACTCGACCTCGTGATCGGCGAGGGGCCGGCGGCGCGCTCGGTGCGCATCGACCTTCCACCGTTCACGTTGGTCGCGGCGACGACGCGGGCAGGGCTGATCACCACGCCGCTGCGCGACCGCTTCGGCATCCCGCTTCGCCTGAATTTCTACGAACCCGACGAGCTCGAGGCGATCGTGCGGCGCGCGGCGGCGCTGTTGAACCTGGATCTCGCGGCGGATGGCGCTGCGGAGATCGCGCGCCGCGCGCGTGGCACGCCGCGCGTTGCCGGCCGCCTGCTGCGCCGCGTGCGCGACTTTGCCGCCGTCGGCGGCAAGGCGACGGTGGATCGCGCGGCCGCGGATCACGCACTCAATCGTCTCGAGGTCGATGCGCTCGGGCTCGATGCGATGGACCGGCGCTATCTGCGCTGCATCGCGCAGACCTATAACGGCGGGCCGGTCGGCATCGAGACGCTCTCGGCCGCGCTCGCCGAGCAGCGCGACACGCTCGAGGATGTGGTCGAGCCGTTCCTGATCCAATGCGGTCTGGTCCTGCGCACGCCGCGCGGACGCGTGCTTGCGGAGCGCGGGTGGCGCCATCTCGATCTGGAGCCCGGCGCGGATCGACTCAGGCAACTCGATCTCCTGGCGCACGACGGCGCCGTCGAGGGCGGAGACGGCGTCAATGAATGACACCGGAGCGCATGTGTTCCGCACCCGCGTCTATTGGGAAGACACCGACGGCGCTGGAATCGTCTACTACGCGAACTACTTCAAGTTCGCCGAGCGCGCACGCACGGAGATGTTGCGTGCGGTCGGGATCGAGCAGCGCCGCATGCTCGACGAAACGGGGATCGCCTTCGCGGTCAAGCGCTGCGCCTGCGAGTATCTGCGCCCGGCCCGGCTCGACGACGCACTCGAAATCGTGTCCTGCGTGACGCAGGCGCGGGGCGCGTCGCTCGACATGCATCAGCGGGTGCGTCGCGAAGACGCCGCGCTGGCCGAACTCGACGTGACGATCGCCTGCATCGGTCGTGACGGGCGACCTGCCCGGCTGCCGCCCGGCGTCCGCCATGCGCTCGCCGCATTCAATTCGAAGACTACCTGACACGAAAGAGACCCCATGGACCGTACCGTCGAAGCCGCCGCGCTGGCCGGATCTAAGGCCGCAACCGACCTGTCCTTCCTCGGCTTGTTCCTCAACGCCGATCTGATCGGCAAGACGGTGATCATCCTGCTCGTGCTCGCCTCGTTCTGGAGCTGGGCGATCATCATCGAAAAACTCATGCGGCTGCGGCGTCTGCAGGCTCGGGCCAACGAATTCGAGGACATGTTCTGGTCCGGCGGCTCGCTCGATGATCTCTACGACCGTGTCGGCGCGACGCCGCCTTGTCCCATGACAGCGATGTTCTCGGCGGCCATGCGCGAGTGGCGGCGCTCATCGGCGAAGGGGCTCGCGATCGCCGGTCAGGTCAAGGCCGGGCTGCAGTCGCGCATCGAGCGCGTGATGGGCGTGACTTTCGGTCGCGAGCTGGATCGGCTGGAACGCTACATGAGCTTTCTGGCCTCAGTGGGTTCGACGGCGCCGTTCATCGGATTGTTCGGGACGGTCTGGGGCATCATGAATTCCTTCCACGCCATCGCGGCGACCAAGAACACCTCGCTCGCGGTCGTGGCGCCTGGCATCGCGGAAGCTTTGTTCGCGACGGCGCTTGGCCTGGTCGCGGCGGTGCCGGCAGTCATCGCCTTCAACAAGATCAATAGCGAACTGGCACGGTACGCAGGACGGCTCGAAGCCTTCTCGCACGAGTTCAATGCGATCCTGTCGCGCCAGCTCGAAGAGCGGGGCTGAAACATGGCCGGTCCGATGATGGCGTCGGCGCAACGCGGCCGCGGCGGGCGGACGCGACGTCCACTGGTCGCCGAGATCAACGTCACGCCGCTCGTCGACGTGATGCTGGTTCTGCTGGTGATCTTCATGATCACGGCGCCGCTGCTGACATCCAGCGTGGAAGTCGATCTGCCGCGCACGCAAGCCGCGCAATCGCGCGGACAGGACGAGCCGCTGATCGTGACGTTGACGGCGCAGAACAAGCTGTACATCCAGGATGCGGAAATCGTGGAGGACGGGCTGGTGGCGCGGCTGCAGGCGATCACGCAGAACAAGCCCGACACCCGCGTGTTCATGCGCGCCGACAAGACGATCACCTATGGCCGCGTCATGGAAGTGATGGGCACGATCAGCGCAGGCGGCTTCTCCAAGGTCGCGCTGGTGACCGAGATGCCGCAGACACCGGCGCCGGCTGCGCGTGGCACGCGCGGCACGCAATCGCCGGCGCGTTGACACGAGATCCCTGATGGTCGCCGCCACCGCGGTCATGGACGCAGCTCCACGGGATGATGGCTTCAGGACGGCCGCCATCATCTCGGCTGGGTTGCACGTGGCCATGCTGGTGATCGCGATCGTCGGTTTGCCCCAGCTGTTCAAGCCGCTTCCGGCGGAGGATCGGCCGTTCTTCGTCGAGGCGCTGCCGCTTGCTTCGATTACCAATGCACCACCGCAGGACGCCGCCCCGCCGCGCCCGCAGGTGCAGCAGGCGCAGCGCCCACAGCCACCCGAACCGCCGCGCCCGCAGCCGCAGGTGACGCCACCATCACCGGCGCCGCCGCCGCCGGTTCAGGCCCAGCCCGTCACGCCGGCGGTGCCCGTTCCGCCGCCACCCCCCGTGCCGCCACCCGCACAGCAGGCTCAGGCCGTGCCGCCACCGCCACCGCTGCCGCCGCCACCGCCTGAACCGGCGGTGCTGGCAGCGCAGCCGCCGCGCCCGCCAATTCCGCCGCCACCTCCCGAGCCTGCGCCACCGGTCGCCGCCGTGCAGCCGCCGACGCCGCCCCAGCCGCCGCGGGAGCCACCTCCTCAGGCCGCCGCGCCGCCGCGTCCGCAGCCGCCGCCGGCGCCGCGGACTTTCAGCGTCGATGACGCGCTACGCAATATTTCCCGCAACCGCACGCAACCGACGCCGCCGCCGGCAGAGCGGGCGGGAACGACGGGCAACCAGCGCAGCGCCAGCGCCGGGCCGTTCAACCCGCTGCAGCCGCTGTCCTCCGTGGAGGAGGGCGCGATCCGTGGCCATGTCGAGCAGCGCTGGAACAAGGATCGCGGCGTCCGGGGCATCGACAGCTTCGTGGTGGAGATCAAGGTTTGGCTGGGGGCGAACGGCGCGGTTCAAGATGCCAAGGTGGAAAAGACGGCTGGTGCCCCGGCAGACGGGCTGCGTTCCTTCGCCGACAGCGCCCGTCGCGCCGTGCTGGTAGCGTCACCTTTGCCGATTCCACCAGCACGCGCCGCCGATCTCGCTGGCGGAAACCTTATTCTGACGTTTCGCGGAGCAGATTGACCTGCCACCGCCGCGCCCTGAAACCGCCATCGTCGCCTGGGTAAGAACGCCCCATGTTCCCGCCATCACTCCCAATTCGAGGCCGCGATGCCCTGTATCGAGCGTAGAAGTATAGAGCGTAGAAGCTTCCTGATCGGGTCGGCCGGCTTGGCCACCGCCGCGCTGTTGCCGGTGCGCGCCGCGCACGCCCAGTTGAAGATCGACATCACACGAGGGCAGGTCCAGCCCATCCCGATTGCCGTCTCCCCGTTTTTCGGCGTCGGCGCCGACGGCCCGACGGGGCGCCAGATTCGCGACGTGATTGCGGCCAATCTGGAACGCAGCGGGTTGTTCCGGCCCATCGATCCCAATGCCTACACGCAGACGCCCGAGCAGTTGCGTACCGCCACGCCGCGTTTCGTCGATTGGCGCCAGATCAATGCCCAGGCGCTGGTAACCGGCGTCGCGGAGCAGCAGCGTGATGGGCGCCTGCGCGTCGAGTTTCGACTTTGGGACGTATTGGGCGAAAGCCAAGCGGAAGGCCGGGTCTTTACGACGCAATCCACCAACTGGCGGCGCGTCGCGCATATCGTTTCGGATGCGATCTACAAGCGCATCACTGGCGAGGAAGGGTATTTCGACACCCGCATCGTCTATATTTCGGAGACTGGGCCGCTCCAGCGACGCGTGAAACGCTTGGCGATCATGGATCAGGATGGCGCCAATCACCGCTTCCTCACCGATGGCCGGTTTCTGGTGCTGACGCCGCGCTTCTCGCCGACAGCGCAGGAGATCACTTATCTCAGCTACGTCAACAACCGGCCGCGCGTCTATCTCTACAACATCGACACAGGCCAGCAAGAGGTCGTCGGCGATTTTCCGGGAATGACCTTCGCGCCGCGTTTCTCGCCCGACGGCAACCGCGTCATCATGTCGATGGCGCAGGAGGGGGTGACCAACATCTTCTCGCTCGACCTGCGCACCAAGCGCGTGGCGCGCCTGACCAGCTCCGGCGGGATCGACACGTCGCCTTCCTTCTCGCCGGATGGCAAGGAAGTGACCTTCAACTCCGATCGCGGCGGCGCCGGGCAGCTCTATGTGATGGATTCGGGCGGCGCGAATCCACGCCGGGTCAGCTTCGGGACTGGCCGCTACTACACGCCGGTTTGGTCCCCACGCGGCGATCTCATCGCTTTCACCAAGCAGGAGGGCGGCGAGTTTCTGATCGGGGTCATGCGGCCCGACGGATCCGGCGAGCGCATCATCGATCGGAGCTTCCATGTCGAGGGGCCGACCTGGGCGCCCAATGGCCGAGTCTTGATGTATTTCTCGGAAGGGCGGGCGGATTCTCGCGGACTTGGCAAAAATACCCGGCTCTATTCGATCGATCTCACCGGATACAATAAACGCGAGGTGGTTACACCGACCGAAGCGTCCGATCCGGCATGGTCTCCCTTGATTCCCTAAAGGAATCTGAACATGATCCGAGTCGTTTCGACGGTGCCGGCCTAAAGCGAAATTTCAGGTTTCTGTTGCTAAGACAGGACTCGGATCACTCACAGACCGGTTGATCGGACCGCGGCAAGATGAGAGAAGATCCTTATTCCGCGTAACCGCGACAGAGATTTGAAAAAAACCGACCGGAAGGAGTTCTTATTATGCGCTTGAAGATTCTCACCGCCTTTGCCGCCGTGGCCTTGTTGGCCGCCTGTGAAACACCGGGTAGCAGCACTGGCACGGCAGGTGGCGGCGGCGGCACGGCCAGCCGCAACCAGACCCTGCAGGAGCAGTTGGTTGCCGTTGGCGACCGCGTGTTCTTCGACTATGACAAGTCGGATCTGAAGCCCGAGGCGCGCCGCCAGGTCGAGCGCTGGGCCGAGTTCCTGAAGAAGAACGCGAGCGCGACCATCTCGGTCGAGGGTCACTGCGACGAGCGCGGTACGCGCGAGTACAACCTTGGCCTCGGCGAGCGCCGCGCGAATGCGACGAAGAACTATCTCGTTGCGCAGGGCATCGAAGCCCGCCGCGTCGCGACGATCAGCTACGGCAAGGAGCGTCCGGCCGTGAATGGTTCGAACGAGGCGGCCTATTCGCAGAACCGCCGCGGCGTCGCTGTGGTGAACTGAACTGCGCAGCTTGATGCCGGTACCAGCCGGCATCGTCGAAGTAAAGCACCCGCCCACGACAACGCATCCGTCCACGATATCGTGGACGGGTGTTTTGTTTTTTGCGCCTGTCGCTCGCCACCGCATTGCAGTGACAGCGCCGCGCCGCGCGCGCCACCGCCATTGTTTTGCCCCGCGACGCAGCCATACTCCTGAAATCACATTCGATTCGTGAGTGTCCGGCCATGAAGCTGCGTTCAATTCTCGCCGCAACCCTGTTTGCCATGTCGCTGGCGAGTGCCGGCGATCGTGCCGCCGCGCAAGACAATCGCGCCCTGCTCGAACGTGTCGACCGGATGCAGCGCGACATCGATGTCCTGCAGCGGCGCTTTGCGACCGGCGCTGTTGGCGGGGCAGGGGCGGCGAGCGCTGGCGGCGCGGCGCTCCCGTCGGAAGGGTTCATCGGCCAGACCGAGCAACGCTTCTCGGGCATGGAGGCCCAGAGCCGCGAACAGACCGGCCGACTCGAGGAGATGCAGTTCAAGCTGCGACAGCTCGAAACCAAGCTCGACAAGCTGATCACCGACGTGGAATTCCGCTTCCAGCAACTCGAGCGCGGCGGCGCGGCGCCGGCCTCGAACCTTCGCAGCGAGACGACGCAAGGGGCCGCCGCGGCCAGCGGCGCCGGTACGAGCGCAAGCGGCGCAGCCAATCAACGCCTAGTCATCGTGCCGAGCGGAAGCAGCGCACAGGCGCTGCAACAGCAGCAGCAGGCGAGCGTCACCCCGCGTGCTCCGGTCCAACTGCCGCAGGGCTCTCCCGAAGCGCAGTACGAGTTTGCCTATGCGCTTCTGCTGCAGGCGCAGCGCGGCCAGGCGGATTTCGCCCCGGCCGAGGAGGCGATGCGGGCATTCATCGCTGCCAACCCAAGTCATCGTCTCGCTGGCAACGCACAGTATTGGGTGGGTGAGACACATTACGTCCGCAAAGATTGGGCCGGCGCGGCGCTGGCTTTTGGCGATGGCCTCAAGAAATACCCGAATGCCGAGAAGGGGCCGGACAACATGCTCAAACTCGGCATGTCGCTCGCGCAGTTGAACCGCAAGCAGGATGCGTGCGGCGCTTTCGGGGAAGTCGAGCGGCGCTATCCGAATGCGACCCAGGCCGTGAAGCAGACAACGGCGCGAGAGCGTCAGCGCATCGGCTGTTGACCGGGTTCCTTCGCTGCGGTCTCCAGCGATGACCGAGACCTTGTCGATGCTGCCGCAGCGGTTCGCCGCCGCGATGGACGGCATCGGTTTTTTCGAGACCGCGCCGCATCTGGCGGTGGCCGTATCGGGCGGTGGAGATTCGATGACGCTGCTGCTCTTGGCCAAGGCCTGGACCGAGACGCGTGGCGGCCGCATCACGGCCTTGACCGTCGATCACCGCTTGCGTGCGGCCTCGGCGTATGAAGCCGAATTGGTGGCCGGCTGGTGCCGGCAACACGATATCGCGCATGTGACGCTGGTCTGGGCGGACGCAAAGCCGGCGCGCGCGATCCAGGCGCGGGCGCGCGCCGCCCGCTACACCCTGCTGGAGAACTGGTGCCGCGAGGCAGGTGTGCTGCATTTGCTGCTCGGCCACCATCAGGACGACCAGACCGAGACGGTTGCGATGCGCGCCGCCATGAAGAGCGGGCCGGATGGCCTGGCCGGCATGGCGGTGATCGTGGAACATCGTGATCTGCGCTTGCTGCGACCGCTGCTTGGGTTTGCGAAGAAGGACCTGCTGGGATGGCTCCGTGCCCAGGGCCAGACATGGCTGGAGGACCCGAGCAATCGCGACCCTCGTTTTGAGCGGGCCCGGTTGCGGGCTGCCATGCCCCACCCGCCGCAGCTACCGAACCTGACGCGCCACGAGCACGATTGCGCACTGGCCCGCATTCTGGCCCGCATCGCAGCGATCCATCCCGAAGGCTGGGTGAGGTTGGAGCTTTCCGGTCTGATCGTGCTTGGAGCTGAGCTGATCGCCCATGTTTTCCGCCGTACTATCGTGACCGTGGCGGGAGGGGCATACCCGCCGCGGGGCGCAAGCTTGATAACCTGTGCCGCATGGGTGTTGGCGGGCTTTGGCCCCGCGCGGCGAACCCTGGCCGGTTGTCGGCTGATCAGGGGCGCGCGCCACTTAGATGTGCTGCGCGAGGCTGCAGCCCTCGGTGCGATGGAACTCCCCATGGATTCGGACGAGATGCTCTGGGACCGGCGATTCCGTCTCCGGCTGGCCCACCGAGCCACCGGCACTGTGATCTGCGCCGCGGGACACCGGCCAGGCCGCGCGAGGCGAACACGCGTGGAAGCCTCCTGGCGAGCCGCCGCCACCCTGCCAGCCCTGCGAGGGGTTGACGGGGCAGTTACTGTGCCCCACGTCTTCTGTGAACGTGGTTTACTCACGCTTGTTAGCGTCCCCGCGTTCGACGTGACGTTCCGGCCGCGATCTGCGCTCGGGGGAGCGGCGTTCGCCGATCTTCAGGCCGCCAGTTTGTCGTCAATGTTTCCGATGCACGCCGACGCTCCCGCGTCACAGCCGCATCGCCCTTGGAAGAGCTTGGAGCCGCAGTGAACAACATCGGCAAGAATCTGGCCCTTTGGGTCATCATCGTCGTGTTGCTGGTTGCCCTGTACAACATCTTTCAGGGTACCGCGCCACGAGGTCCGTCGCAGCCCGTCGCCTATTCGGATTTCATGTCCGAGGTCGATCGCAATCAGGTCGGCTCCGTCAAGATCAAGGGACAGAGCATCTCCGGCGCGTTCCGCGATGGGCGGCCCTTCGTGACATACGCGCCGCAAGATCCGCAAATGGTCGATCGTCTGCGCGAGAAGAACGTACGCATCGAGGCCGGCCCGGAGCAGGAGCCGACCAACATTTTCCTGTCGTCGATCATTTCTTGGCTTCCCTTCCTCGTCGTGCTCGGACTCTGGGTCTTCTTCATGCGCCAGATGCAATCCGGTGGACGCGGCGCGATGGGCTTCGGCAAGTCCCGCGCGAAGTTGCTGACGGAGAAGGTCGGCCGCGTGACATTCGACGACGTCGCCGGCATCGACGAAGCCAAACAGGAGCTCGTGGAGATCGTCGAGTTCCTGCGTGATCCGCAGAAATTCCAACGCCTCGGCGGCAAGATCCCGAAGGGCGTGTTGCTGGTCGGCCCGCCAGGCACCGGCAAGACCTTGCTGGCGCGGTCGATCGCTGGCGAGGCGAACGTGCCGTTCTTCACCATCTCCGGCTCGGATTTCGTCGAGATGTTCGTCGGCGTGGGCGCCAGTCGTGTTCGCGACATGTTCGAGCAGGGCAAGAAGAACGCGCCTTGCATCATCTTCATCGATGAGATCGACGCGGTCGGCCGCCATCGTGGCGCCGGTCTGGGCGGCGGCAACGACGAGCGCGAGCAGACCCTCAACCAGCTCCTCGTCGAGATGGACGGGTTCGAATCCAACGAGGGCGTGATCATCATCGCTGCGACCAACCGGCCTGATGTGCTCGATCCGGCGCTGCTGCGACCCGGTCGTTTCGATCGCCAGGTCACGGTGCCTAACCCCGATGTCGGTGGGCGCGAAAAGATCCTCAAGGTGCACATGCGCAAGATCCCGCTGGCGCCCGACGTCGATGCGAAGGTCATCGCGCGCGGCACCCCTGGTTTCTCCGGCGCGGATCTGGCGAATCTGGTCAACGAAGCGGCGCTGATGGCGGCGCGCCGCGGCAAGCGGTTCGTGACGATGTCCGAGCTTGAGGAAGCGAAGGACAAGGTCATGATGGGCGCCGAGCGCCGGTCGATGGCGATGAACGAGGAAGAAAAGCGCCTCACTGCCTATCACGAGGCCGGTCATGCCCTGGTCGCACTCGCCGTTCCGAAGACGGATCCTGTTCACAAGGTCACGATCATTCCACGCGGACGTGCCCTTGGTATGACGATGCAGTTGCCGGAGCGCGACAAATACGCCCTTAGCATGATCGAGATGCAGTCGCGCCTGGCAATTCTCTTCGGCGGCCGCGCCGCGGAGGAGATCATCTTCGGCCCCGAGAACGTGACGACGGGGGCGGGTGGCGATATTCAGCAGGCGACGGCACTGGCGCGCCGCATGGTCACCGAGTTCGGCATGAGCGAGAAGCTCGGGCGCGTCCGGTACAATGCAAACGAGCAGGAAATCTTTCTTGGTCACTCCGTGACACAGACGCAGAACCTCTCGGAAGCGACGGCCGAGTTGATCGACGGCGAGGTTCGCCGCCTGATCGAGGAGGGCGAGACTGTGGCGCGCCGCATTCTCAACGATCAGATCGCCGACCTGCATGCGATCGCGAAGGGACTGCTCGAGTTCGAGACTCTCAGCGGCGACGAGATCAAGCAGCTGATGCGCGGCGAGGCGATCATTCGCCCCGAGAACGACGACGCGCCAAAGGCGACGGGTAGGCGTGGCTCGGTTCCCACATCGGGCCCACGGCCCGAGAGCGGCGGGCTGAGACCGGAGCCGCAACCCGGTTCGTGACGATCGACAACGCGACGGACAAGTCGACGGGCGGATCATGCCGGATCCGCCCGTTTACGTTTGCGGTCCGGGCCACCGCCGATCGACCGCTCATCATGGGCGTGGTCAACGTGACTCCCGATAGTTTCTCCGATGGCGGTCAGCATGCGACGCGTGCTGCAGCGATCGCCCATGGCATGCGCTTGGCGGCAGAGGGTGCCGACGTCCTCGACATCGGCGGTGAGTCCACCCGACCAGGCGCGGCCCCCGTTCCGCTGGATGAAGAATTGCGGCGCGTCCTGCCCGTGGTGAAGGCCCTGGCTGCCGCCGGCCATTGCATCTCGATTGATACGCGGCGCGCGCGCGTGATGCGCGAGGCCGTCGCAGCCGGCGCGCAGATCATCAACGACGTGTCCGCTCTCGACGGCGATGTCGAAAGCCTCGCCGCTGCCGCGCAGTCGGGCGCGGCCGTGATCCTCATGCACATGCAGGGCGATCCGTTCACGATGCAGGCCAACCCGAGCTACGGCGATGTGGTTGCCGATGTGGCCAACTTTCTGCGCCGGCGTGTGGCGGCGTGTCGGGCCGCCGGTATTGCGCTGGAGCGGGTATGCGTCGACCCTGGCATCGGGTTCGGCAAGAACGTCGCACACAATCTCGCGCTTCTTCGTCATCTTCCGCGGCTTCGGCAGACGGAGGTCGCTCTGCTCGTGGGTGCGAGCCGAAAATCCTTCATCGCGCGGCTGTCGCGCGGCGAGCCGGCCGAGCAGCGGCTACCCGGGTCGATTGCCGTCGCGCTCCACGCCGCCGAGCGCGGCGCGGACCTGCTGCGTGTCCACGACGTCGCGGCGACGATTCAGGCGCTTGATGTGTGGCGGGGACTGCGGCAGCCGGAGTAGGCTCCGGACGCAATGCGTAAACTCTTCGGCACCGACGGCGTGCGTGGCTTGGCAAATGCCGAGCCCATGACACCCGAGACGATGCTGCGGCTCGCCCTCGCGGCCGGCCGCCGCTTCACCCGTGGCTCACATCGCCATCGCGTCGTGATCGGCAAGGACACCAGGCTTTCCGGATACATGATCGAACCCGCGCTGACGGCGGGCTTCGTGGCGATGGGCATGGACGTCACTCTGCTCGGCCCGGTGCCGACGCCAGCGGTGGCGATGCTGACGCGGTCGTTGCGCGCCGATCTCGGGGTCATGATCTCGGCGTCGCACAATCCTTACGGCGACAATGGCGTCAAACTGTTCGGTCCGGACGGATTCAAGCTCTCGGACGAGATCGAAGCCGATATCGAGAGCCATATGGGCGAGCCACCGGCGCTTGCATCCACAGCCGAACTCGGCCGGGCGCGCCGGCTCGACGACGCAGAGGGACGCTACATCGAATTCGTGAAGGCGACGTTCCCTAAGGGACTTCGCCTCGAAGGCCTCAAGATCGTGGTCGATTGCGCCAATGGCGCGGCCTACAAGGTCGCGCCAGCCGTGCTCTGGGAACTCGGCGCCGATGTCGTGGCGATCGCGCGGGATCCCGATGGCTTCAACATCAACGCCAAATGCGGCGCGACCTATCCGGAGACGATGCAGAGCGCGGTCGTCGCGCATGGCGCGCATCTGGGCATCGCGCTGGATGGCGACGCCGATCGACTGATCATGGTCGACGAGCATGGTCGGATCATCGACGGCGATCAGTTGATGGCGATCGTGACCCGGTGTTTTGCGCGCGATGGCAGGTTGCAGGGCGGCGGGCTGGTCACGACGGTGATGTCGAATCTCGGCCTCGAGCGCTACGTCGAGAGTCTCGGGCTGAAGTTGGCGCGGACCAAAGTCGGCGATCGCTATGTGATCGAACGCATGCGCGCCGACGGCATCAACATCGGCGGCGAGCAGTCCGGTCACATCATCCTGTCCGACTACGCCACGACCGGTGATGGGCTGCTCGCGGCGTTGCAGGTGCTGGCGGAGACCCAGCAGATGCAGCAGCCGATGTCCGAGGCTGCGCGCCTGTTCGAGCCGTTCCCGCAGATCCTCAAGAACGTCCGCTTCGCGCGCAATTCACCCAATCCGCTGGAACTCGCGGTCGTGAAGCGCGCGATCGCCGCCGGCGAGGACGCTCTCGCGCGCGAAGGGCGCGTCGTGATCCGGCCGTCCGGCACCGAGCCGCTGATTCGCGTGATGGCTGAAGGGCAGGATCTGCAGGCGGTCCAGCGTGTCGTCGACGAGATCTGCGGCACGATCGAACTGGCCAGCAAGCAGGGTGAAGCCGCGGAGTGAGCGGCGGCGGTCTTCACTTCGTCTTCGCGGTCTTCGGATCCGACTCGCGTTGCAGGAAGGCGATGATGTCGGCACGATCCTCCGCCGTCGCGACCCGGAAATTCATGCGCTGGCCGACGATGAGGGCTTGCGGATTTGTGAGCCAAGCGTCGAGCGTCTTGTCGCCCCAGACGACCGATGACGATTTGACCGCGGTCGAATAGGCGAAGCCTTCGATGGTTCCGGCCTTGCGCCCGAAAACGCCGCGATGGCGCGGGCCGACACGATCGGCATCGAGGGCGTGACACCCGAAACAGCGACTCTCCCAGAGTTGCTGGCCGCGATGGGCATCGGCCGCAAAAGCCACGGCCGAGGCGGCGAAGAAGGCGGCGGCGCAAGCGGCCGTAGCGATGAACAGGAATCTCATGACCTTCCCTCCCAGGATGGACGCAGCGGATGCCGTTGCGAGGCACCCGCCGCGTGCGTCCGCCGTTCAGGCGCCGAAGCTCAGCGCCTTCTGCGGGAGCGCGTCGCCCAACGCGCCGCTGAGCGCCGTCCAATGCATCGTCTCGTCGGCGGCGAGGCGCGCCGAGACCTGAGCGAGGCCGCGATCGCTGAAGGACGGGATCACGCCGAGATAGGCGTTGGCCGCGCCGCGCTCGAGCCGCGCCGCGAGGCGCAAAATGTCCGTCTGGTTGCGGATCGCCGCCGCATTGAGATCGCGGCCATACTCGGCCCGGCTCTTTTCCGCGACGGGCCCGCCACCGAGCTTGCGAATGGTCGCGATCAACGCATCGCGATGCTCCTTGTGATGCGACTGGAAGGCGACGGCGACCTGCATCACCGCGGGCTGCAGCAGGCCGCTCTCGGCGCCGATCTGATAGGCGTTGATCGCTTCATGCTCGAGGCCGAGGGCCACGTTGAGGATGTTCACGTCCGACGCGCCGGCCTGGGCCGTCATCTTGTCGCCGCCAGCCATGCTCTCGCAGCCGACGAGCAACGCGACGGCGGAGGCCGACAAGGTCGCCTGTCCCGCGCTCGAGAACAGGGCGCGGCGGCCGGTGGTCAGCGTTGCAGTCGAAAGCTTGATCAGTGAGGACGTCATGGATCTCTCCCCTTGGGACTTGGTTCTATCCGCCGCGGCCGGCGCCTCATGGCATCGGAACAACCGCGACTTGCTTCCCCTTACGCAGCGAGAGATCGGATTGGATGTCGCGCTTCGTGCCGAATATTTTCCAGATCGCTTGCATCCAGATCGCGGGACGCGGCGTAGGGCGCGCCAGCGCCTGTGATGGTGATCACATCGACGCGGCCTTGCTCACGCAGTCGTGACTGATCAGGATTGATCGGCGGCCAATGGCCGCGAACTCAGAACCTGTGAACTAATCGGCGTGGGGATGTGTACGATGAATCATGAGCATCGAGACCTCCCGTTCTTCGCCGACGCCAGCAGCGCTGTTTGGTGATCTTCCGCCCTCGACGGCGA
>Ga0163144_10003664_pt1 | contig 34921 bp, 22 predicted proteins | sample OliLak19BULKMAT1_FD_123175 | JGI IMG/M metagenome (GOLD analysis project Ga0163144, IMG submission 123175) | Freshwater microbial mat bacterial communities from Lake Vanda, McMurdo Dry Valleys, Antarctica - Oligotrophic Lake LV.19.BULKMAT1 | ecosystem: Environmental > Aquatic > Freshwater >...
CCTGCGCCTCGACCGGATCTACCTGCGCGGCATCGAACCGGTCACCGCCGAATGCCTCTCGGGCCGGCCGTGGAGCGAATTGTCAGACCACGCCGCGCTGTTCGCCGAGTTGGCGGTGTCTGGTTATGGTCCTGATTCGCAGCTCGGTGTGGATCAACAGCCGCCGTGCAGGCGGGGCGGATGATCTTTCAGCCCAGCGCCGCTCCCCAGACGGCCGCATCGAATCCCACCAGCGCCACCTTCGGCCCGAGCACGAACGGGCGCTTGACCAGATTGCCGTTGCTGGCGAGAAGTGTCAGCGCCTCCGCCGTGGTCATGGTCGGCAGGCGGTCCTTGAGCCCGAGCGCTCGGTAATCCTGTCCCGAACGATTGCAGATCGCTTTCACCTCGCCGCCCTGGGTCGCGAGCATGCGCGCGAGTTCGACCACGGTCGGCGGCTGCTCGCGGATGGCGACAACGCGGTGCGCGATGTCGTGCGCTGCCAGCCATTTCAGCGCAGTTCGGCAGGTCGAGCATTGCTCGTAGGCGTAGACCGTCAGCATACTTCAAGGATACGGCGACTCGCCGCGGTGGGAATCGCGCACGATCTTCCCTCGGAGGCAACCGGAACCTCATGGCTGGCGCTCGCTTGTTGCCGTGCGGGCCATCGCCGTAGCCTCCGCCAGCCATGGTCCCACCATTCCAGCTGATGCGGCCGCTTGTTCCGCTCGCGGCCACGATGGCGGGCGTGGGCGCGTTGGGCGGGCTCCTGGCGCTGGCGATCGCCGGCGGGGCGTGGGTGGTCGCCATCGGTCTGCTCGGGGTGCTCGCCGGCGGCGTGCTCGTCCTGCGCTGGCCACGGGCGGCCTTTCTCGGCGTCCTGCTGACCGGGCCGACGATAGCCGGTCTGGTATCCGGCATCGATGCCGGCGGCATCCCGGTGCTGACTCCTGATCGCGCCATCCTGGCCGCGCTGGTGGTGGCCACCGCATTCCGCGTGGCGCGCCGCCCGGAACGCTGGCTGCCCAGCGGCTCCATCGATCGGCCGATGCTCGCCTTCCTCGGCATCTGCCTGGTCTCGTTGCTGGTCTCCGGCGGGTCGCTGGCGGTACGCGGCGGTATGCGCCAGGACCTGGTGTTTCTCGCCCAGGGCTACGGCATTCCCGCGGTGTGCTTCCTGCTCGCGCGCAATCTCCTCGGTGACGCCGCGGGGGTGCGCGCACTCAGCGCCGCGCTGCTGGTGGTCGGCTCGCTGGTCGCCCTCAGCGGATTGGCCCAGACGCTTGGCGGGGTCGAGTGGTTCGCCTCCGGGCGCTACGCCGCGAGCCATGGCGAGCGGGCGGGTGGCACCTTGCCGTCGTCGGGGGAATTCGGCCTGGTGGTCAACCTCGCTGCTACCATCGCCATCCACGGTCTGTTGCGCGGCGCGACCGGTGCGCGCCGGGTGGTGCTCGGCGTGTTGGTCGTGGTCATGATCCTGGCCCTGGTGCTGGCCAAGACCCGCGCCATCTGGCTTGGCTTCGCCTTCTCCCTTGCCCTGCTCGCCTGGTTCGAACCACCCCTGCGCCGACCGCTGCTTTTGCTGAGCGTGGTGCTGGGGGTGGTCGGGGCCCTCGCTCTGCCGCTGGTGGTCGATCTCGAGGCGATGCAGAAGCGCATGGCCGAGCCTGAACCGATCTACAACCGGGTCGCGCTGAGCACCACCGCACTCAACATGATCGCCCATCATCCGCTGACCGGCATCGGCTTCGCTCGCTTCGGCTTCGTCGATCAGAAGGTGGACTACCTCGCCTCTGCGTTCGGAGTGCCAGAATACTGGGCCCAGCCGGGTGTGCCGCATTGCGAGCCACTGCACATCCTGGTGCTGGTCGGCCTGATCGGCTTCATCCCATTCGCCCTGGTCATCATGCGCAGCTGGCGACTGTGCGCGACGGCGGTGCGCTGGCCCGCTAGCCCCGAACGCGATTTCGGCGTCGTCGCAGCCATCGCCCTGGCGGTGTTCATGCTGGTGGGGATGACCCTCGAGACCGGGTTCTATCAGTTCGCGTCGGTGCAGCTGGCGGTGGTGCTCGGCGCGCTCGATGGTCTGCGCTGCGCGCGTGAGCGGGGCGCGACGTGAGCACGCCACCCGGCTTGATGCACCTGGTCTATTCGCTGGTCGCCGGCGGGGCCGAATGCCAGATCGCCGACCTGGCGGCGGCCCAGCAGCGTTCCGGCTCGTTCGCGCCGCTGGTGTGCGCGTGGCGCAAGGGCGGTGTGGTCGAGGAGCGCTTGGCCGCGAACGGCGTGCCGGTGGTGGTGCTCGGCAGTCGCCGACGCCCGCTGTGGATGCTGCCGTGGTTCCTGCGCGACCTGTGGCGCATCGTCAGCGACATTCGCGCCAGCGCGCTGGGGCATCGGGCGGTGCTGATCCACGCCCATCTCTCCGACAGCGCCCTGCTCGCCGTCCTGGTCGGTATCTGGCTGCGCATTCCGGTGGTGATCACCCAGCACAGCACCCTGCTGGTGCCGGTGGAATTGCGTCCCGGTTCAGCCAAGCAGCGGGTGGCGAGTTGGCTGTTCACGTGGAGCGCGCGCCGGGCCGCGGCGGTGGTCGCGGTCTCGGCTCCCGTTCGCGAGGTGCTGCTGCGCGAGTGCGGCCTCGATCCGACGCGCGTGGTCGCCGTCGATAACGGGGTGCGCTACCCGCCGCCCATGGCCCGGGCGCGGGCGGAAGTGTGTGCTGGACTGGGCATCGGCGTCGATGCGCCCCTCGCGATCTGCGTCGGCCGCCTGGCACAAGGCAAAGGCCACGAGCAGCTGCTCACCGCCTTCGCCCGGGTGGCGGCCGGGGCACCGGATGCCCGGCTGCTCCTGGTCGGTGACGGCCCGCTCGCGACGCCCTTGCGCGCGCAGGCGGCGGCGCTCGGCATCGCCGACCGGGTGTGCTTCGCCGGCCACCGCGAGGACATCGGCGATCTGCTCGCCGCTGCCGACGCCTTCGTCACCGCCTCCGACTTCGAAGGCATCTCCCTGGCTATCCTCGAAGCCATGGCGCATGGCCTGCCGGTTCTCTCCGCCGCCTGTCCCGGCAATCGTGAACTCCTCGCCGATGGTGTCGGCATGCTGGTGGCCCAGGGGGACGCGGTGCTGCTCGCCGAAGCACTGGCCGGGCTGCTCGCGGATCCCATCCTGCGCGCACGCCAGGGGGCCTTCGGGCGGCGGCGTCTCGAGGAACGCTACACCTTCGACCGCCTGCAGGCGCGCCTCGACGAGGTCTATCGTGCTGTGCTCGCCGGTTTGCCGCCGACGGTCGGAGGCCTCGCACACGAAAAAATCATCCACTCTTCATGCCCGACCTGACAACCACGCCCTTGCGGTTTGCCTTCGTCCGGAACATCTCTATCACCCAGGCCTCCATGATCCGACCGGCTCAGTTTCCAGGCCTCATCATGTTGCTGACGCTGGTGACCATGGTCGCCCTCATCGGTGGTTGCGGAGGACCGGCTTCCGCCCCGCGTCAGGTCGATGCGCCGACTGCCTCTGCTCCGCTGCCGCGCCGCGTCCTGACCCTGGGCGAGGGTGACAGCCTGCGCGCCGTCTACTTCAAGCAGGTCTCGATCCAGCCGGATGCCTACCGATTGGCGGCCGGCGACGAGTTCAAGGTGGTGGTCGAAAACCGTCCTGAATACGGCTTCAGCGGTATGGCCCTGCCCGACGGCACCGCGACGCTGCCCCTGCTCGGCGCGGTGCCGGTGGTGGGGCGCTCGGTGCCTGAGTTATTGCAGGAACTGACCGCACGCTACCGCACGCACCTCAACGATGCGCGGGTCGACCTGCTCGTCCTGCGCGCCCAGGTCCAGCTCGATCAGCTCTACCAGTCGCTGGTGGTCGCCGGCGCGCGTGATGACCGCGCCAACGAATACACCATCATCGATGGGCGCATTCACCTGCCCCTGGTGGGCATGATCGATGCCGAGGGCCGTACCGTGCCCGAGGTCGAGGCCGACCTCGCTGCCGCCTACGCCAAAGTCTCGCCGGGGCTCGGCGTGTCGCTCATCCTCGGCCATCGTCGGACCCGCTTTGTCGGTGTCTTCGGCGAGGTCCGTCAGGCCGGTCGCTTCCCCTTCGATCGCCCGCTCTCGCTCATGGCCGCCATCGCCCAGGCGGGCGGATTCAACGATCGGGCCCAGGCCCGCCAGGTCGTGCTGGCCGTGCCCAACGGCCCGCGCTCGATGGCGATCTGCGCCCTCGACCTCGATCAGTCCCTGGCCGGCAACGGTTCGGCGGGATGGATGTCGGTCATTGACGACGACAGCATCGTGTTCGTGCCGCGCACCGGGATCACCAATCTCAATCTGTTCGTGCAGCAGTACATCCGCGGTCTGCTGCCGATCGACGTCAACTACAGCTTGGTTGACCCGGTCAATCTCATCAAGGGGCACTGAACATGGGTGCTCTCGACGGTTTCTGCGTCGACCTCGAAAATCTGCGCCAGTCGGTGGCGAGCGCCTGCCAGCAGCACGGCGTCTCCACGGTGGCTGTGCTCGGTCAGGTGCGCGGGGCCGGAGCCAGTACCGTCACCTGGCAGTTGGCGCGTTCGTTGGCACGTGCGGACCAGCAGGTCACCGCGGTCGATGCCAATTTCGCGCGGCCCGCGCTCACCGGTTTCGCCGGACTGCCTCCTGCGCCTGGATTGCGTGATGCGCTCGCCGACCCGGCGGCAGCTGCCGCTGCGCCGCGGATGATCGTTGGCCTGCCCGGGCTCGGGTTGGTCGGCGCCGGTACCCATCCCGCGCCGAAAGCGGCGCTGGCCATCGGCCGCTGGCGCTCTCTGCTCGCGGCCATCCCCCAGCGAGCGCCGCTGACGCTCATCGATGCCGGAGACGGCCACGACCCCCAGGCGCTGGCTGTTGCCGCCGCCGCCGGCGCGGTCGTGGTGGTGGTCCCCGCGGCGCGGGTGCGTTGGCAGGCCGTCGCCAGTACCGTCGCCCGTCTGCGCGAACACGACGCTACCGTGCTCGGCGTGGTGCTCAATCGCAGGCGCTTCGATCTGCCCGGCTTTCTCTATCACTCGGTATGAATGCTCCCGTGACCACCGCAGTTCCCCTCGTCCAGGCGCAGACCTCGCTACGCGACGTCATCGCCCAAGTCTTCCGCCATCGCGGACTGCTCCTGGGATGCGCCCTCCTCGTCGGCGGCCTGGTCGCTGCCCTGGTCTACCTTCAGCCACCCAGCTACACCGCCACCGCCACCGTGCTGGTCGAGCGCGGCAAGAGCCCAGTGATGCGCACCGAGACCACCACCCTTTCGGTCGAGATGAACGAGGCGATCGAGACCGAGATCCAGTTGCTCACCTCGCGTACGGTGGCCGAGGGCGTCGTCGATCGCCTGCGTCTGCATGAACGGCCGCGCCGTCCGAGCCGGGTGCGCGACACTATTGAGAAGGCACGTGAAACGTTGACCGGCTGGGGCCTGCTCGAACCGGCCGAGCGTCGCGAGTCGACCGTGCGCGGATTCCTGTCGACCTTCAAGGCCAAGCACCCGCCGCTGACGTGGATGATCACCATGGCGTACAGTGCAGAGGACCCATCGGATGCCGCCGCCATCTTGCGCACCACCCTCGACGTCTACTTCGATCGCCGGCGGGCGGTCTATCTCAACGACACCGCTTCCTTCTTCGCCAAACGGGTCGAACAGATCGACGGCCAGCTGATCGAGCGTCGCGGTGGCTTGGCACGCACCACCGAGGTTGCCGAACGCGGGCGCTACCAGCTCGAAATCCAAGCGCTCGAAGCCTCCTTCCTCGCCAATCGCGACCGCCTCGATCGCGCCCTCGCCGATGCCGCCGCCGACCGCTCGCTGTTCAATGTGCGGGTGGTCGACGTGCCATCGGTGCCGACGCGCATGCGCTTCTCGCGCCTGCTGCTGATCAGTGCCGGACTGGTTGTTGGCACCATGCTCGGTGCGTTGCTGGCACTGACCCGCGATTACTTCGATCATACCGTGCGTACCCCCGAGGACGTCGTCCGCCGCCTCGGTCTGCCGGTGCTGGGCAGTCTGCGCGACGTCGGCCGCCTGCGTCAGGAGCGTCTGCCATGAAGGTCTCCCTGATCATGCCCGCGCTCAATGAGAGCGGCAGCATTGCCAGCGCATTCGCCACCATCCGCTCCCAGAGCCGGCTCCCCGACGAGGTGGTCATCGCCGACGGCGGTTCGACCGACGACACCGTGGCCAAGGCGCGGGCAGAGGACGGGGTCGGCGGTATCCGCGTGATCGTGGTCGACAACCCGGCGCGCTTCTGCGGCGGCGGCCGCAACGCGGCGGTGCGCGCCTCGAGCGGCGACATCCTGGTCGGGATGGACTTCGGCAACCGCGCCGATCCCGACTACATCAAGCGCATGGTCGAGGTCTTCGCCAGCGACCCCGCCGCCGAGTACGTCGGCGGCCCGCACCACCCGATCATCGAGACCCCGTTCGAGCGCGCCTATGCCGCCATCGTCGACCACTGGGCCTGCATCGTGCCGACCATCCCGCCCGAGCGGTTGATCACCATGGTCGGCGCCGAGTTCATGCCCGGCGGCATGAACCTGGCGTTCCGTCGCGACCTGTGGGAGCGTTCGGGCGGATTCTGCGAGTGGGCCGGTTCCTGCGACGACGTGCTGTTCGGCCTGCGGGTCAAGGCGATGGGCGGCAAGATCGTGCCGACGCCGTACGCGATCATGCACTACCACATGGGGCACACGACCCGCGAGACCTGGCGTCGCCTGTTCAACTACGCGCGCTGGTCCGGCCTCACCGGGGTGCAATCGGGCATCTACCTGACTACCCTGCTCGCCTATGGCGGCGCGCTCGCCCTCGTCGTGCTCGGCTGTTTCGAACCCTGGGCCTTCCTCGCCCTGGCGGCGTGGGTCGCGGCCTACCTGCTGCGCGCGGTGGGCAGCAAGTTGTGGAGGATCGCCCGCGCCACCGGTCGGCCGTTCACCATCTGGGAGACCCTGCTGTCGGTGCACGTGCGCCTGGTCCAGGACATCGCCACCGTGCTCGGTTTCGCCCAGGGCAAGTGGCAGAGCTGGCGTGACCGCGCCTGGCGCGAGCGCACCGCGGCCTACATCGACGCCGGGCGCGATCTGCCGCCGGCTGCAGCCGCGTCGTGAGCGAAGCGCGGACGATCCTCCGCCACTCGCCCATCTATCTCGCCGCCGCCCTGCTCAACCGCGGTACCGGCGTCATCCTGGTGATGGCCTACTCGCGCTGGCTCGGCATCGAGGCCTACGGCATGCTCGGCGTGGCGATGATCGCCGCCGAGCTGATCGGCATCGTCACCTCGCTGCAGATCGCCGATGGCCTCGCCCGCTTCGTCTTCGAGCACAAGGATGAACAGCGTCGCCTCCAGGTGGTCGCGACCGCAGTGTTCGGCCTTGCTGGTCTGACTCTGATCGCCACGCCCATCTTCGCCCTCGTCCTGCCCTGGGTCGCGCAATGGGCGGTGGGCGACCGGCAACTGGCGCCGCTCTTCCTAGTCGCCGGACTCGCCACCTGCTGCGATACCGGTTTCGCCATCCTCCTCACCTACCTGCGCTCGACCTTGCGTTCCTCGGCGGTGCTCATCGCCTCCACCGCGCGCAGTGTGCTGTTGCTCGGCTCGGGCGCGCTGCTCGTCGGCTATTTCGATTTCGGTCTGTCGGGCGCAGTGTGGGGCCTCTGCCTGGCCAACGCCCTTGCGGTCGTGGTGCTGGCGGTGGTCATGCTCGGCCGCACCGGTATACGCTTCGATCGAGACGATCTTGGCGCGATGCTGCGCTACGGTGCCAAGATCACCCCGGCCTACCTGATCGAGGCCGGTGCCAAGTTCGTCGAGCGGGCATGGGTGGCGCAACTGGTCGGCCTGGCCTCCGCCGGCGCCTTCTACCTGGCGCTGCGCCTGTGCGATCTGCTGTCGCAACTGCTGATCGTACCGTTCCAGCAAGTCTTCGTGGTCGGGCGCTACGACCTCCACCGTGACGGAGGCAGTGATCCGCAGGGACCGCGGTTGCATACCGCTTTCGCTGCGCTGCTCGCGACCGCAGCGTTGGGGCTGGCTGCGCTCGGACCCGAACTGGTCTCGGTACTCGCGGGCCGCGGCTACGACGAAGCCGCACGAGTGCTGCCGCCGCTGGCCGCGGCCACCGTGGTCTTCGCACTGTCCGGCATGATCGAGCTGCCCATCCACTTCGCCAAGCGCCCCGACCGCATCACCTACGCCGCCGCCGTGGCCGCCTGCCTGCACCTGCCCCTGGTGTGGCTTGGCGCGTGGTCTTTCGGCGCGCTCGGTGCCGCCTGCGGGCGATTGGGCGGGGTCGCCATTCGCATCGCCTGCACCACCGTCGCCGCGCGCGGACTGCCTGGCCCGCGCCCGCAGTGGACCCGCCTGCTCGTCCTGGCTGGTGTGACTGCGATCGCTTTCCTGGCGCTGGCGGCGGCTGGACGCGTTCCCGGTGGCCTCGGTCTCGGCTTGCGCTTGGCGGTGGTCGCGGTTTTCCCCGCCGCCGTGCTGTTGGCGCCGGTGTTCGCGCCACGCGACCGCGCGTGGGTCCTGGCCCGGTTCGGTGGACCGCGGGCGGAGGGGGCATGAGCTGGTTGCGCCGTCTGGGACCGGCCCGCGCGGGGGGATGGCGGCTGATCGCCGTGCCCTACGCCGGCGCCGGGGCCGGGGCCTACGCCGCGTGGGCCGCGCACCTGCCGGCCGACGGTGAACTGCATGCGGTGGTCCTGCCTGGTCGCGATGCGCGCGTCGGCGAGGCGCCGTTGAGTGAGCTGGCTGCGGTCGTCGCTGGTCTGGTTCCGGCCCTCGCCGCCCTCGCCGACCGTCCGCTCGTGCTCTATGGGCACAGCGTCGGCGCGCTGATCGCCGCTGCCTGCGCCCGCGACCTCGCCGCGCGAGGAATGCCGCCGCGCGCCTGCCTGGTCGCCGCCTGTCGCGCTGCGCACCTTCCTCCGCGTCTGCCCCCGCTGACCGGACTCGACGATCGCGGGTTGTGGCGGGCGATGGGCGACCGTTACGGCGGTACACCCGGCATGGCCACGGTGCCGGACGAGCTGATCGCCCTGCTCTCGTCTGCGTTGCGCGCCGACGCCGCCATCGCCGATCAGGCCCGCATCGCGCCCGCGCCGCCGCTGCCTTGCCCGCTGCTGGCGTGCGGCGCGGACGACGATCCGGCGGTCACGCTCGATGACCTCGCCGCGTGGAGCGCTCATGCTGGCGCCGGCTTTGCCCTCCATCAATTCACCGGCGGACATTTCTTCCTGCACGCGCACGCCGCCCGCCTGGTGGCATTGGCCGCCGCGACATGAAGGCGCCGCTCGGCTGGGTCGGGGCGGTGGGCCCGCCACTGCTGTCAGCCGAGCGCATCGATTGCTGGTGGATCGACCTCGATGCTCCGGTTCCCACTGCTTGCTGCTCGCAGGCCGAGCGCGAGCGCGCCGCGCGTTTCGCGACCGAACTGCTTGCCCGCCGCTTCCTATCGCGGCGGGCGGCGGTGCGCGGCATTCTCGCGCGCTATCTTGGCATCGAGCCCTTCGTCCTTGATTTCGTCGTCGGCACGCATGGCAAGCCGCGGTTGGACGGGCTGGAGTGTTCATGGAGCCACCGGGGTGGGGCGGCGGTGCTGGCGGTGCACGCCCTGCCGATCGGCATTGATCTCGAGGCGCTGGAAGCTGTGCGCGAGCCATTGCCCACGGCATTGCTCGCGGCCGAGGAGCGCGCCTGGCTGGAAGCGCTGCCCGACGCCCGCCGTATCGGAGCCTTCGCCGCGTTGTGGGCGGCGAAGGAGTCCTACCTCAAGGCGCGTGGTATCGGCCTCGGCGAACCGCTCGCCGAGCACGCCATCGCCGACCCTGAAGGTGCACCGAACCTGACTCGCGGGATGGCTGAATGGCGCCTCGACCGCTGCGATGTGGGCCCCGACCACCGCTGCTGCATCGCCCACCCGCAGCCGGCGATGATCGCCCGCTGGGGCTGATGTCCTCAGGCGCGGATCTTCTTCACCAGTTGCCAGCCGGCGTAGAGCACCGCCGCGGTGCGGCTCTTCACGCTGTCGCTGACGGGGTGGCGGCCGACCAGGTCCGGACGTAGTCCGATGCGGCGCAAGCGGTGGTTGAGCTTGTAGATCAACTGTTCGCGCACCACGTCGCGGGTGATGATGCTGAAATAGATCGCCAGCGACGGTACCTCGCCGCCGACCACCCAGTGCGGCCACAGCGGCGGCTGATAGGTCGACATGCCGGGCCGCAGGCTGAGCACGCGGCCACGTGGCTCGAACTCTGGCCGGTAGGTATCGAGCAGGTGCAGGCCGCGCGCGGCGAGTCTCTCGCGTGCGGGCGGCGGGAAGATCTCGCCATCGCCTGCGGGGAAGATGTGCATGTGCTTTTCGCCGAAGACCTGGATCAGGAAATTGTGCTCGCGGTCGGCGTGGAAGGGCACCACGCCATGGCGGTTGGAGAGGAAGTAGCCGATGCCCGCCTCGCGTAGGTTGGCGCGTCCGGTGCCGAGCAGCGGCTCGATCCGATCCAGGAATCGAGCGAGCAGGCGTGCGTACGGCGGGCTGGTACGCTGGAGATTGATGGCATGGATGTGGAACGGCTGATCGGAGGCCAGGCCGCGCGCGAGCCAGCCTGGCTCGCCGCGCTCAAGGCGCTGGGCGGGTCCGGCATCGGGGCGATCGCCCGGCCGACGGATGAACAGCTGATCGTTGGGCAGGCCATCGGCCTGCTGCTCGAGGTCGGCCATCCCCACCGGCAAGTCGCTGATATCGATCCAGGGCTCAGCCATGGTGTAGGCGTCGCGACGCCAGGCGGCGCGCAGATGGTTCAGCGGATTGGGTGAGGTGGCGGGGGGGTGGTCATGGTCGGATCCATCAGTCTCTCTACAGCGACATTTCTTCGCGTTCGGCGCGGGCGGAGTCGCCCGTGGTGGCCCACGTCGTCAGCAGCGCGATCAGCGCTGCCTGATCGGCGCGGCGGGTGAAGAGGTGGTCGCTGCCCGCCAGGCGTGCTTGGCGGATCGGCGCCTCGGCGTTCTCGGGCAGGCGGCCGAAAAGCGCGGCGCAGTGATCGACGCTGGCGTCGCGGTCGGCGAGCGCGAACAGCACGCGCTGACCGCGCTCACGCAGGGTCGCCAGCTCGGCGCGGATGCCCGCGGCCAGGTCGACCGCTGGGCTGGCGCGGCCGCGCAGCCGGCGTCCGACCTGGCCGGCGAGGGTGCCGACCAGCCGGCGGTAATCGACGCGGCCGGTGACCAGGTTGAGCCAGGCGCGTGGGCGCAGCACGGACCCGGTCAGGTAGCGGCGCGCCTGGACGTAGGGCTCCCAGTCGGCATCGCCGACGAAGTCCTGCGGATTGATCAGCGCCGCCCCCGCCACGCGCGGGTCGCGGACGGCCGCCTTGAACGCGCAGTACGCGCCTGAACAGATGCCCATGAGCAGGAAGCGGCCGAAGCCGAAGCGCGCGGCGAGGTCGTCCATCACCTCGCGCGGCTCGCGGTGGGCGACCTCCATCAACGGCAGGGCATCGGGGCGCGGGCCGCTGTCGCCCAGACCCGAGGCGTCATAGCGCACGGTCGCGATCCCCGACGCGGCGAGGGCGCGGGCGAGGTCGACATGGAGGCGATGCGGCCCGCTGCGCTGGAGCAGGCCGGCGCTGAGGATGATGGCGCAGGTCGTCCCGCCATTGCCGGGATCGGTAAGGGTGCCGACCAGGTGCCGGGCCGGGCCGAGGACGAGCGGGGTCTCGATCATGGCTGGACCTCGGCGACCAGGGCCGCCAGTCCGCGCACGGCCTCCGCCGGAACCACCGACTCGCTCGGCTCCTGGCGCCACAGCGGTGGGCAGGGCAGGCGGCGCGCCGCACCTGCGCCAAGTCGCTGCGCCTGGGCGGTCAGCGCCTCGGGCTGGTCGGCGACCACCACCAGCCGACAGCGCGGCGGCGCGATGGCGAGCGCGGCGAGATCCGTGACCAGCGCATCGGCGAGGGGGTACCCGAGGGCTTCGTCCACCACCGTCAGGCCGGCGATCGGGCGTTCGCTGACCGCGAAGCCGAATGGCAGGCAGAAGGTGCGCTGCGCCGTGCTCCACTGGCGCAGTTGCTCGGCGCCGTCGAGCACCGGCTCCCAGGCAATGATCGTCGCCACGGCGGGGTGGGCTCCCAGGGCATCAAGCGCCAGCGTCGCCCCCAGGCGCAGGCCGATCACCGTAGCACGGCGTTGGCCCGAGCGCGCGAGCAGCTCGGCCAAGGCATCGACCGCATCGGTGCGCCAGTCGTCGGCGCGCACCTCGGCGAAGTCGCCAGCCGAGTCGCCGGTGCCGGTCCAGTCGAAGCGCAGGACATGCGCGCCGTCAGCGGCCAGGCGCTGGGCGAGCTGGCGCAGCGCGCGGTGGGTGCGGTCGGACTCGGGCCCGGGCGGAGCGCAGATCAGCACCGCGGCCCGCGTCGCGCCGGGTGGAGTATGGTGGCAGGCCGCACGCCAGCCGCGGCCACCGGGAAGATGCAGCGGAGAGAGCCCCTCGCTGGTGGTCGTCATCGCGCGGCCGCCGCATGCTGGGCGTGGTGGGCGGCGATCTGCGCCACCGTCTGGCGCATGAGTTCGCCGGGGTGCATCGTCCACCCCAGCTCGGCCGCGACGCGATCGACGACCTTGAGCGATAGCAGGGAGTGGCCGCCGAGATCGTAGAAGTTGTCGCTGCGGCCGACCGCGGGCAGCGCCAGCACGCTGGCGATGATGCCGGCGAGGGCGGCCTCGGCCGGATTGGCCGGCGGCTCTGGAACCGCGCCAGCTGGTGCCGCCGTCTCGGGAGCGGGCAGGGCGTTGCGGTCGATCTTGCCGTTGGGCGTGAGCGGCAGCGCGTCAAGCCAGGTGAACGAGTTCGGCACCATGTAACCTGGCAGCCGCTCGGCGAGGGCAGCGCGCAGTTCGCCTGCGGTCGGTTGAACACCGTTGGTGGCGACGCAGTAGGCGGCGAGGCGGCGATCGCCGGCGCCATCGTCGCGCGCCATCACCACCGCCCGCGCGATCATCGGCAGCGCGACCAGGGCCGACTCGATGTCACCGAGTTCGATGCGGAAGCCGCGGATCTTGACCTGGTGGTCGCCACGGCCGGAGAGCTGCAGCCGTCCGTCGGCCATCATCCAGCCGACGTCGCCGGTGCGGTACATGCGGCTTCCGGGATGGAACGGGTCGGGCAGGAAGCGTTCGGCGGTGAGGTCGTCGCGACCGAGGTAGCCGCGGGCGACGCCGAGGCCGCCGATGTAGACCTCGCCGCGCACCCCGATCGGCACCAGCCGACGCGCGGCATCGAGGACGTAGATACGTGTGTTGGCGATTGGTCGGCCGACGCTGGGAGCGCCGTCGACCGCGGTCACCGCCTCCACCGTCGACCACACCGTGGTCTCGGTCGGGCCATAGACGTTCCACAGTCCGCGTCCGCCGCCGAGCAGGGCGCGCGCCAGTTCCGGCGGCAGCGGTTCGCCACCCGAAATCTTGACCACCGGCAGGTCAGCGAGGCCGGCATCGGCGAGCATCCGCCAGGTCGCCGGCGTCGCCTGGACCACGTCGACGGCATGGTGGCGAACGAGGTCGGCGATGCGGCGCGGGTCGCGCGCCTCGTCGCGTCCCGCCATGACCACCGTACCGCCCATGGCCAGGGGCAGGAACAGTTCGAGCACGCTGATGTCGAACGACAGGGTGGTGATCGCCAGCACGGTGCAGCCCGAGCCCAGTGCCGGAATCAGGCAGGGCATCGCGGCGAGGAAATTGATCAGGTTGCCGTGCTCGAGCTGCACGCCCTTGGGCCGGCCGGTCGAGCCGGAGGTGAACAGCACGTAGGCGAGATCGTCGCCGCGCACCGGGCGCGTCGGCGTCGGATCGCCGGTGGCGGCGAGCAGGGTGGCGGCATGCAGGCGAGGGTAGTCGCCGGGCGGCAGGTGGACGTCGGTCGCCGGCTCGGCCACCACCACCCGCATGCGCGCATCCTCGACCATCAGCGCCAGGCGCGCGGCGGGGAAGGCCGGATCGAGCGGCACGTAGGCGCCACCGGCGGCGAGGATGCCGAGCAGGACGGGCAGCAGGTCCAGACCGCGGTCGAGGCAGACGCCGATCAGGTCGCCGGGCACCACTCCGGCGACGCGCAGACCGGCGGCGCAGCGGGCGGCACGTTCGCTCAGCTCGCGATAGGTCAGGGTCAGTTCACCGTGCCGCACCGCGATCGTCGACGGCGTGCGCGCCATCTGCTCGGCGATCAGCCCATGCAGCGTGGCGCCAGCGGGCAGGGCGAAGTCGGTGCGATTGAAGCCCACCGTCAACTGCTCGTGTTCAGTCGGCGTCAGCAGCGGCAGGTCGGCTACCAGCGTCGTCGGCGATACGGCCGCGGCGGCGAGCAGTGTGCGCAGGTGGCCGGCGAGGCGGCCGATGCTGGCGGGCGCGAACAGGTCGGTGCTGTATTCCCAGGTCGCGGTGATGCCCTCGGCGTCCTCGACCAGGTTGAGCGAGCAGTCGAACAGCGCTGTGCCGCTGCCGACCCGCCAGCCGGCGCTAGCCTGCGGCCAGCCGGCCGGCGGCGCCTCGCTGGTCGCGTGCTCGAGGTTGATCAGCACCTGGAACAACGGCGTGCGCGAGGGATCGCGGCGCGGCTGCAACGCCTCGACCACCTTCTCGAAGGGGACTTCGGCCGCGGCCAGAGCATCGCGCACCGCGTCGCGCGCGCGTGTGATCAGGTCGTGCACGCTGGGTTGTTCGCCGAGATCGAGGCGCAACACCACCAAGTTGACGAACAGGCCGACGATGCCGGCGAACTCCGGCCGGTCGCGGCCCGCCACCGGCATGCCGAGGGCGATGTCGGTCTGGCCGGCGTGCCGGCCGAGCACCGCGGCGAAGCCGGCGGCGATGACCTGGAAGAGGGTGGCGCCTTCGCCGCGCGCGAGCCGGCGCAGGTTTTCGACCAGCTCGCGCGGCCAGCGCTCGACCAGGCGATCGCCAGCCTCGCTCCCATCCGGCGGGCGGGGGAAATCGGTGGGCAGATCGAGGGTGGCCAGGCCGGCGAGGCGGCGCTTCCAATGGAGCAGGCCGGCAGCGAGGTCGCGACCGCGCAGCCAAGCGGCGGCGTCGGCGTACTGCAGAACGGGCGCCGACAGGCTGGTGCCGGCATAGCACTCGGCCAGCTCACGGGCGAGGATCCCACCCGACCAGCCATCGAAGACCGCGTGGTGCACGGTGATCTGCACCAGGGAGCGAGTGGGAAGCAGCAGGAGGGTTGCGCGCAGCAGCGGACCGCGGCGCAGATCCATCGCGGTGGCGGCCTCGGCACCGATGGCGGCTTCAGCGGCGGTCTCGGCGGCGTCACCGAGGGAACGCAGATCGCGCTCGACGAGTTCGACCGCCTGGGCCGGCCGCACCACTTGCGCAACCGCGCAGGCAGCAGCGGCGGGCGCTTCGATCAGTGTCGTGCGCAGCGCCTCGTGGCGGGCGACCAGGGTGGCGAGCGCGGCACGCAGGCGGCCGGCGTCGAGCGCCAATGTGCACGGGATCACGCTCGAGATCAGGTAGCCGGGGCTGCCGGGATGCCAGCGGTCGACCAGCCACAGGCGTTCCTGACCGAAGGAGGCGGGCAACAGCGCATCGCGCGGCACCGGGCGCGGGGCGACGTCGGCGCTGCCGCTGCCGCCACCGGCGAGGTAGGCGAGCAACTGCGGCTTGGCTGCGCGCAGGCGCTCCTGCAGGTCTGGCGTCAGTGCGCCCTTGGGGGCATTGACCACGAGACGGTCGTCCTTGAGCGCGATCACGATGTCGCGCCGGCGCAGCTCCGCGATGAGGTCGGCGATATCGCTCACAGTTCCACCTCGTCACGGGTCGCGGCGAATAGGGCGGCCCAGCCGCGCACGGTCGGCGTGGTCAGCAGGGCACGCAGGGGGACCTCCACCGCCAGGCGGGTGCGCAGGCGCGACGCCACCTGGGTCGCCAGCAGCGAATGTCCGCCGAGTTCGAAGAAGTCGTCCTCGGCGCCGATCGGGGATACGCCGAGCATCTCCTGCCAGGCCTCGGCAACCGCGCGTTCGGCGTCGGTGGCGGGCAGCACGTAGGCCCGTTCGAGGCCCTCGCGCCCGGCGCCCGATTGGGCGGCAGGAGCGTCCACCCGGGTGCGGGTGAATTCGGCGAAGCTGCGCGCGAGGGTGGTGAAGTCGCGGGTCGAGACCAGCACTTGCGCCTCGTCCCCGGCCAGGGCGCGCAGAAAGACCTCGGCGCCCTCGCTGGGGGCGATGGCGTCGGCCATCAGGTCCGCCATCACGTCGCGCAGGTGGTCGGGGGCCGGCAGGCGGGTGGCCATGCCGACGTCGCGCCAGCCGTCCCAACCGATCGCCACCGCGCGCACGCCACGCTGGCGAAGCCAGTGCGCGTAGGCGTCGAGCGTGGCATTGGCGCCGCAGTAGTCGGCGCGGCCGATGCCGCCGAGGGCGCTCGCCAGCGACGAGGCGAAGACTACCGTCGCCGGCGGCTGATCGCCGAAGGCGGCGAGCAGGGTGGCCGTCCCGCGCAGCTTGGGCGCGAAGACGCGCTGCCAGTCGGCAGGCTCCTTCGCCGCCAGCATGCGGTCGTCGGCGACGCCGGCGGCGTGCACCACACCGACCACCCGGCCAAGCGCGGCGCGGGCCGCGTCGAGCGCGGCGCGGGTGGCCACCGGATCGGCGATATCGGCGGCGAGCACCACCACCCGGGCACCGGCCGCTTCCAGCGCCGCGACCGCGGCGCTGCGTGCCGGATCATCGCCCACACCGCCGCGGCCGAGCAGCGCCAGTCCGCGCACGCCGCGCGCCACCAGCGCCGCGGCCAGGGTCAGGCCGATGCCGCCCAGTCCGCCGGTGATCAACCAGGCCCCGGTCACGTCCACTGGCGCCCCCTCCGCCGTCGGCAAGGCGACGGCGACGTGGTCCTCGACCAGGCGCGCCGCACCGCGCAGCGCCACCAATGGCACGTCGAGCGGACCGAGGGCTTCGCTGGCGAGCCGGTCGAGGGCATCGGCGGCGCCCGGCCGCCGATCGAGGTCGATCGCGGTGGAACGCCAGCCGGCGAATTCCTGGGGCAGGACCCGCGCCGGGCCGTGCGCCGTGGCAAGGGCGGGATGCAGCAGGTCGTCGCCGAGCACGGCGCAGGCGTTGGCGGTGACCATCACCAGGCGCAGGCGAAGCCCAGGGCGGCGTGCCACTGACTGCGCCAGCAGGAGGGGGCCGGTGACGGCGACGGCCAGTGCGTGGTCGGCGGCGACCGGGTCGGTGGGATCGCCGACGGCATCGAGCGGACGGCAGTCGACCACGGTGGCGATGCCCAGTTCCTGCATGGTCGCCGCCACCCGCTCATGATCGTCGGGCGATGCCGAGTCGACCGCCAGCCGGTGCACCCGTTCACCGCGCGCCACCAGCCGTTTGGCGAGCGCCTCGGCCAGACCGCCGCGGTCGTCGATGAGCAGGAGTGGGCCGACGTTGGTGGCGATCGGCGGTCCCGCGGTGCGCCACCCCGGGCGGGTGAACCAGCGCGCGAGCGGCAGCCGACCACCCTTGGCTGGCGCGGAATCCGCGGTCGCCGGTTCGATCCAGTGCCGGTTGCGGGCGAAGGGATAGGTCGGCAGGCGTGTGCGCGTGCAGGCGGCGGGAAAGGCGGCCTCGATGTCCGGTTCGACTCCCGCGCACCACAGTCGGCCGAGCGCCTCAAGCACGGTGACGCGGTCGTCGCCATCGCTGGTGACGCTCGGCAGCGACGCCACCGCGAGATGCTCGCCAGCAAAGCCCGGCGCGCGCCGCGCCAGACCGGTCAGCACCGGCGGCCCAGCTTCGACCAGCACCCGATTCGGCGCGGCGAGCAGCAGGTCGAGCGCGGCAGCGAAGCGCACGGGCTGCAACGCATTGGCGATCCAATGCTCAGGATTGGCGAGCGTCGCCGCGTCGACCCAGGTCGCGGTCACCGTCGAGGCGATGGCGATCTGCGGCTGGCGCCAGGCGAGGCCAGCGACGCACTCGCGCAGCTGGGCTGCGATCGGCGCCATCGCCGGCGAGTGGAAGGCATGCGAGGTATGCAGGCGCTTGGCGGCCACGCCTTCGGCGACGAGGTGCGCCTCGATCGCGGCGATCGCCTCAGCCGGTCCGCTCAGCACGCCGAGTTCGGCCGCGTTCTCTGCCGCCACCGCGACCCCGCCGCCAGCAAGCGCGCGCAGGCGCGCCAGAGGTAGAGGAACCGCCAGCATCACGCCGGGCGGCATGGCCTGCATCAGTCGGCCGCGCAGGGCGACCAGACGCGCCGCGTCGCTCAGCGACAGGGCGCCGGCGATCGCCGCCGCCGAGATTTCGCCGATGCTATGTCCGACGAGGGCGTCGATCGTCACGCCCCAGGCCCGCCAACGCGCGGCCAGCGCCCAGTGCAGCGCCAGCAGCGCCGGCTGCGCCAGCGCGGTCTCGCGCAAGTGGGCGTCGGCATCCGTCGCGTCGACCACCCGCGACAGATCGAGTCCGAGGTGCGGCGTAAGGGCCGCGCAGGCCTCGCGCCAGGCGTCGCGCACGACGGGATCGTCACGGCGCAGTCCAGCCGCCATCCGGCCATGCTGGGCGCCCTGGCCGGGCAGCAGCAGGGCGACCCGGCGCGACTGTTCGCCGGCGCGGCCGGCGATGGCGGCACGCAGACGCAGCGCGGCTTCGGCCGCGGTGGCGGCGACCGCGACGCGGCGATGAGTGAAGCGCGGCCGGCCGGTGGCCAGGGTGCGCGCGGCGGCGGCCGGCTCGGGCGCATCGCTGGCGGCCATCGCCTCGGCGGTGGTCACGGCCAGGCGATCGGCGGCTTCGGCGCTGCGCGCCGAGAGCATGAACAGGCGCGGCGTCACCATCGGCGCGACGACCGACGTGGTCGGAGCTTCGCCGACGATGACGTGGGCATTGGTGCCGCCCATGCCATACGAGCTGACCCCGGCGATGCGTGGCCGCCCCTTCGGCCAGGCGGACAGGGCCGCGGCAACCGCGAAGGGTCCAGCGGCGAAGTCGATGGCGGGATTGGCTTGGCGGAAGTGCAGGCTGGGCGGGATGGCGGCGTGACGCACCGCCAGGACCGCCTTGAGGAAGCCGGCGATGCCCGCGGCGGCGTCGAGATGGCCGATGTTGGTCTTCACCGAGCCGATCAGGCAGGAACCGCGTGGCAGGTCGCCAAAGGCCTGATTGAGCGCGCCGACTTCGATCGGATCGCCGACCGGGGTGCCCGTGCCGTGCGCCTCGACGTAGCCGACCTCGTCCGCGGTGATGCCCGCCGCCAGATGGGCGGCGCGGATGACCTCGGCCTGACCAGACAGTCCCGGAGCGGTGAAGCCGGCCTTGTCGTGGCCGTCGTTATTCATCGCCGAGCCGAGCACCACCGCGTCGATGCGGTCGCCGTCGGCGAGTGCGTCGGCCAGGCGCTTGAGCACCACCGCGCCGACGCCGTCGCCGGCGATGGCGCCGGCAGCATCGTCCGAGAACGCACGACAGAGGCCATCGGGGGACAGGATATGGCCCTCGGAATAGACATAGCCGCGCCGGTTGGGCAGACGCAACGAGACGCCGCCGGCAATCGCCGCATCGCAGGCGCCGGCCAGTAGGGCCTGGCAGGCGAGGTGGACGGCGACCAGCGAAGTCGAACACGCGGTGCGCAGATTGAGTGAGGGCCCACGCAGGCCGAGGTGGTAGCTGACGGTGGTGGCGAGAAAGTCGGCGAGGTTGGCAACCGAGGCCTGGTACGAGCCGTAGCCGGCGATCACGCCCGGATTGCGCAGCACATTGTGGTGCAGGTAGTCGTTTTCTGACGAGCCGGCGAAGACCCCGACCAGGCCGGACATGCGCTGCGGGTCATAGCCGGCGTCCTCGAGCGCGGCGTGGCAGCATTCGAGGAAGACGCGGTGCTGCGGATCGCGCACCGCCGCTTCACGCGGGTTGAGCCCGAAGAACTGGTGATCGAAGCAGTCGGCCTCGGTGAGGATGCCGTGCGCGCCAACGAAGCCGGCATCGCGTGCTACCGCCGCCGGTACGCCCCACGTCATCGCCTCGTCGCTGGTGAAGCGGGTGATGCCATCGACGCCATCGCGCAGGTTGCGCCAGTAGGCATCGGCATCGGCCGCGCCCGGGAACCGGCCGGCAAGGCCGATGACCGCGATTTCGAGACCTGTGCTCATGCCTTGCTCCGCTGACGTCGCGCGAGTTCAGCGAGGCGTTCGCGCCCCTGGGCCTGGCGGTTGGCGACGGCCTGACGGTCGGGCGCCGCGTTGGGCACCATGGCTCCGCCGAGGTGGCGGGCGAGGGCGGCCACGGTCGGATAGGCGAAGAGGTCGACAATTGGCACCGGCCGGCCGATGCGCTCGCCGAGCTGAGCCTGCACCTGCGCCATCGACAGCGAGTGGCCGCCGAGGTCGAAAAAGTTCGCGTCGGCAGCGACCCGCTCGCAGCCGAGCACCTGGGCCCACACCGCCGCGATGGTCGCTTCGAGGCCAGCCGCTGGTGTCACGCCCGAAGCGGCGGCGGCACCGCTGACCGGCGCAGGCAGAGCGGCGCGGTCGACCTTGCCATTGGCGGTCACGGGCAGGCGATCGAGCAGCACGACATCGCTCGGCACCATGTGCTCGGGCAGACGCTTGGCCAGGTGCTCCTTGATCTGTGCGCTGGTGACCTGCGTCGCACTGGCGACGACGTAGGCGGCGAGCCGGCGATCGCCCGGGCGATCCTCGCGCACCAGGACGATGGCCGCGGCCACCGCCGGGTGGGCGGCGAGGACGGCCTCGATCTCGCCGAGCTCGATGCGGAAGCCGCGCAGCTTGACCTGGTGGTCGATGCGGCCGAGGAACTCGATGGTGCCATCGGCACGCCAGCGACCGAGGTCGCCAGTGCGGAACATGCGCGCGCCCGGTTCATCGGCGAAGGGATCGGCGAGGAAGCGTTCGGCGGTGAGCTCGGCGCGGCCGAGGTAGCCGCGCGCGACGCCAGCGCCGCCGAGGTACAGCTCGCCGACCACGCCGATCGCCACCGGCCGGCGCTGCGCATCGAGCACATAGACGCGCGCATTGGCGAGCGGCCGGCCGATGTCGGGAGCACGACCATCGCCACCGTCGACCGCACCGATCGTGGCGCAGACGGTGACCTCGGTCGGGCCGTAGGCATTGAGGAAACGCCGACCCCGGCTCCAGCGTCGCGCCAGCTCGGCGCTGCACGCTTCGCCGGCGCTGACCAGCGTGGCGAGATCGGGCAGTTCGCCCTCGGGCAGCGCGCTCAACACCGATGGCACCAGGGTGGCGATGGTGATGCGCCGCTCGCGCAGGAAGCGGACTAGCGCCGGGCCGGGGACGTAATCATCGCGCGTGCCCAGCACCACGGTCCCGCCAGCGACCAGGGTGCTGAAGATCTCCCACACCGAGGCGTCGAAGCCGGCGGCGGCGAACTGCACCGCCCGGGTCTGCGCATCGATCGGATAGGCCGCCGCCTGCGCCGCGACCAGATGCGACAGGCCGCGATGCTCGATCTGCACACCTTTCGGTCGGCCGGTCGAGCCTGAGGTGTAGATGACGTAGGCGAGCGAGTTGGGCGTGATCGCTACCGGAGCGGTCGGCGTGCTGGCGGCGATCGCCTCCCAGATGGCATCGAGCGCCACCGCAGCGTCGCCTGCCGGGACGCGGCCGAGCAGGTGGGTCTGGGTCAGCAGCACCCGTGCCCCGCAATCGGCGAACTGGAAGGCGAGGCGCTCGTCGGGATAGGCTGGATCGAGCGGGACGTAAGCTGCCCCGGCGCGCAGGACGCCGAGCATCGCCACCACCATCAGCGGCGAACGATCGACGCAGATCGCGACACGATCATCGGTGGCGACGCCGCGTCTTGCCAGCCAGGCGGCGAGCGCGGCGACGCGCGTCTCGAGATCGACGTAGGAGAGGCTGACGTCGGCGGCCTCGACTGCGATGGCGGCGGGCGTGGCCAGTGCGCGGGCGCGCACCAGCTCGGGCACCGACGTTGCCGGGATCGGCACCGTCGCCGCGTTCCAGGTCCGGGTCACCAGTTCGTACTCATCGCCGTCGAGCAGATCGAGGTCGTCGAGCCCCCGTTCCGGCGCGGCCACTGCCGAGGCGAGCAGGGTCTCGAACTGGCCGGCGAGGCGGGCGATGGTGGCGGGATCGAAGAGATCGCGATCGTACTCCCAGATCGCGCGCAGGCCGTCGCCATCCGGATCGAGGGTGAGGTGTAGATCGTACATCGCCGTGCCGAGGTCGGCGTCGCAGACCGCGGCGCGGAAGCCGTCGCCGTGGTGGGCGCTGGTCCGGTCGCGCAGATCGAAGGCGATCTGGAAGAAGGGGGCGTGGCTGAGCCGGCGCGCGGGCTGCAGGCGGTCGACCAGCATCTCGAAGGGAACCTCCTGGTGGGCGAAGGCGTCGAGGGCGCTGCGCTTGGTGCGCGCGAGCGCGTCGCGGAACGACGGCGCTCCGGCAAGGTCGAGGCGCACGACCAGCAGGTTGACGAAGAAACCAACCAGCGGTTCGAGCTCGACCCGGTCGCGATTGGCGACCACCGTGCCGAGCACGACATCGTCGCTGCGCGCATGCCGGCGCAGCAAGGCGGCGTAGGCGGCGAGCAGGACCATGAACGGCGTCGCGCCTTCGGCGCGGGCGAAGTCAGCCACCGCTCGTGTGCGCGCGCCGTCCAACCGGCGCTCGTGCCGGGCTCCGCGCTGGCCACGCTGGAGCGGACGCGGGCGATCAGTGGGCAATTCCAGGCCATGGCCGCAGCCGGCGAGGTGTTCGCGCCACCAGGCCAGCGGCGCGGCGAGGGCCGCGTCGTCGAGCTGAAGCCGCTGCCACGCCGCGTAATCGTGGTACTGGATGGGCAGCTCGGCCAGGTGCGGCGACGCGCCAGCCACCCCGGCGCGGTAGCACGCCTCCAGTTCGCGGAAGAGCACGCCCATCGACCAGCCGTCGGCGATGATGTGGTGGATGGTGATGAGCAGCAGGTCGCCGGCCTCGCCGCGTACCAGCAGGCGCGCGCGCAGAAGCGGACCGTGTTCGAGGTCGAAGGGCTGGCGGGCCTCGGCCGCGGCCAGGGTTTCGAGGTCGGCATCGGCGGAGATGTCGACCACGGTCATGGGGATGTCGACGGCGGCGAGCACGCTCTGCGCCGGCTTGCCGCCGGCGGCGGGGAAGACGGTGCGCAGCGTCGCATGGCGCCCAGCCAACGTCGCCAGGGCGGCGCGCAGGGCCCGCTGATCGCAGCGCGGCGGCAGGACGATGCGCGCCGGGATGTTGAAGACGTGTCCGCCCGGCAGCAGGCGGTCGAGGAACCACAGGCGCTGCTGGGCGAACGACAGCGGCGCCGGGCCTTCCTCGGCGCGACGCGGAATACGCGCATGGCCGCCGGTGCGGGTAGCGACCAGGCGCGCCAGTCCGGCGACGGTGGGATCGGCGAACAGGTCGGCGGTGGCGAGGTCGACCCCGGCTGCGTCGCGCAGGCGGGCGAGCAGTTGCGCCGCGGCGAGCGAATGGCCGCCGCTGGCGAAGAAATCGTCGTCCATGCCCGGCAGCGTGCCGCCGAGCAGGTCGCGCCAGATGCCGGCAACCAGCCGCTCGCTGGGTTGCTCGGGCTCGCGCCGCGGACGCTCTTCGCGGGCCAGGCGGGCGCGGTCGATCGAACCGTCGGCGGCGTGTGGCAGGGCGCGCAGCGGCAGCACGGTGCGCGGCACCTGGTTTCCCCAGGCGTCGACCGCGTCGGGCAAGGCCGCCACGCCCACCAGCCCCACGCGCAGGCGGGCCGTGGGCCGGGCGGTCAGGACGCTGTGCCGGGCGACGTAGGGGCGGCCCGGATCGAGGCCGATGGCGACCTCGCCCAGCGCGTGCGACCATGCCGCAGCGAGCGAGTCGAGCCCCTGGCCGAAGGTGATCGACTCGATGCCGTTGGCGCGCATGGCGGCCACGCCGGTGGCGGCCCGACCCATGCCGATGCCTTCCCACAGACTCCACTGCAGGCACAGCGTCCGGCCCAGCTCGCGCTGACGGTTCGCCAGTTCGGCGTCGAGCGCGCGATTGGCGGCGGCATAGGCGACCTCGCCGGCGGCGCCGAACACGCCAGCGACCGAGGAGAAGCCGATCAGCCAGCATCCCGGCCGGACATCGGCGACCGCGCGCGCGGCGCGGACGCCGGCCAGCTTCGGACCCAGCGCGGCGTCCAGCCCAGCGGCGTCCTCGCTGGCGAGTGGGCGCGGGCGGTAGGCGCCGGCGAGATGGAAGACTGCCGCCAGCGTGGTGCCCCAGGCGGCTTCCCCAGCGGCAACCGCAGCGGCCAACGCGGCGGGATCGCCGACATCCACCGCCTGGTAGCGGACGTCGCCGACACGGCGTAGCGCGGCGAGGCGGGCGCTGGAGTCGCCATCGAGGGCGTCCTCGCCCCGGCGGCCGAGGATGAGCACGCGCGCGCCGCGTTCGAGCAGCCAGCCGGCGAGGTGGCCGCCGATGCCGCCAGCGCCGCCGAGGATTGTGCACATAGTGCCGACGAATGCGGGCAGGGCCGCTGGCGCCCCACTCGCGAATGCAACCGGGGCGAGCATCGCCACCCGGCGCACACCGGCGCGCCAGGCGATCTCCTCGTGGTCCTCGGCGATACCGAGTTCGCTGGTGATGGCGGCGGTGGCATCGCCGACGACATCGAGGTGACGGATCGTCAGATGGGGTGCGTCCTTGGCCGCGCTGCGCAGCAGGCCGATCGCGGCCGCCCGCCACGGATCGACCGCGGGATCGCTCTCGCCAACCCACTGCGACGCCGAGGCGACGACGAGCAGGCGCAGCGGCCGTGCCAGGCCGGCCAGGGCCTGAACTAGGTCGAGGAGCGCCACGAGGCCGGCCCGGCCCTCGCCAACTCTCGCCACCACCACGGTGTCGACCGCCCCGGCCGCGCTCAGCGCCGGGATCCAGCCCGCGGCGCTGGCAGCGAGGGTTCGACCACCGAGGCGCCCGGCGAGCGCGTCGTCGCCGATCACCCCCACGGCGGAGGGAGGCGTCCCCGGTCGCCCCGGCCGCGGCGACCAGCGGCGTTGCATGAACCAGTCAGGGATCGCCGCATCGCTGGGCAGCAAGCGCGCCGAGCGCCGCTCGGCGACTGCGAAGCCGCCCTCGGTCAGCCGCTTGCGGATCTGTGGTCGTTGGATCTTGCCTATGGAGGTCTTGGGGATGTCGCCGCGTCCCACCGCGAGCACCGCATCGGGCACCACGCCTGCCTCGCGACCCACGCGCGTGCGCACGATGGCGAGCAGTTCTGCGAGGGCGTCGTCGTCGGCGCCGGCATCGCGCGGCACCACCAGGATCACCAGCCGCTCGCTGAGTCCGGCGGCGTCGGCAAGGCCGACCGCGGCGCTGAACGAAGGCTCGACCAGGCCAGTGGCCTCGGCGGCGGCTTCGATCGCCGCCGCCGAGTGGTTGGCTCCGTTGATGATGATCACGTCCTTGCGCCGGCCGGCGATGGTCAGGCGGCCCGCGCGCAGGATGGCGAGGTCGCCGGTGTCGAACCAGCCGTCGGTGGTGAAGCTCTCGGCGTCGGCGGCGGGATTGCGGTGGTAGCCAGCGAAGACCGCGGCGCCGCGTACCTGGAGCCGGCCGGTCGCACCCTCGGCCAGGATCGTCCCGGCATCGTCGACCACGCGCAGCTGGACGCCGGGGATGGGTGCGCCGACCTCGACGTGCAGGTCCTGGTCGTCGCTGCCGGCGCGGGTGAGGGTGGCGTAGGTCACGCCCGACGAGGTCTCGGACATGCCCCACGCCGGGCGCATCGCGTCGGTTCGCAGGCCGTGCGGTTCGAGCAGTTCGAGGAACCGGCGTGCGGTGCGCGCCACCACCGCCTCGCCGCCGTTGACCAGCCAGCGCAGGCTGGAGAGATCCCAACCGCGCCGAGCGATGGCCTCGGCGTGCTGGTTGACCAGGCCATAGGCGAAGTTCGGTGCGAAGGCGATGGTCACCCGGAAGCGCTCGATGAGGTCGAGCCAGCGCAGCGGCTGCTGCAGCACCCAGTCGGTGGCGACATGCACCTGGTGCGCGGCGAGCAGCACCTCGCGTTGATGCATCTTGATCGTACCCGCGACGTGATCGAGGGCCATCCAGTTGAGGCTGGTCTCGCCGGTCTGCATGCCGAGCAGGCGCGCAGTGCCGACCGCGCGCGCGATGAGATGGCGGTGGCGAAGCGGCACCGCTTTGGGCAGGCCGGTGCTGCCCGAGGTCAGCATCATCACCGCGACGTCGTCCGGGTCGGCGGCATGGCGCGGCGAGATGGCCTCGCCCAGCGACAGATCGGCCACCCGCAGGACGCGTTCGGCACAGGCGAGGGCGCCGAGATCGGCGGCGACGCCGTGGTCGGCGGCGATCGCCGGCCGACCGAGCATCTCCCAGATGTCGAGTAGGCGCTGGGCGGCCGCGGGTTCGCCCGGATTGGGCGCCACCGCGGTCGGCACGGGCACCGCGCCGACCGCCTGCGCCCCCCAGAAGGCGGCGAAGAAGTCGTGGTGATCGCGGCATTGCAGCAGGACCGGATCGCCGGCGCGAAGCCCGGCAGCGCGCAGTCCGGTGGCGACCCGATCAGCGGTCGTCAGCAGCGCGGCGTACGAACGGTGATCGGCACTACCGTCGGCGTTCACTACGGTGATGCCGGCAGCGGTGCGCGCGGCGGTGATCAGGGTCTCCAGCAGCGAACGCGGCAGGTCGGCCGGGAGGGGGCCGCCATCGGCGAACGCGGGCGTTGCGCTGGAAGGCGCGCTGCTGGTGGTCGCTGGGCTGCTGACCGTGGCGAGCGCTGGGGAGTGGTGACGCGCTGCCAGCGTGACCGGCACCAGATCGGCGCGGGCGAGCAGCGGGCGGCGCGCGGGCGCGTCGTCGACCACCACTGCCGTCTCGACGCCGGGCAGCGCGGCCAGGCGCGATTCGTAGGCCAGCGCGGTGGCGTCGTCGATCACCGGGAGGCGCGTGAGCGCGTCGTCGTCGATGGCGCCGTGCGCGTCACGCGGCAGGGCGGTGAGCGGAGCGCAGCGCGCCCCGGGCACCGCGGCGGCGATCGCCGTGCGTGCGCGGACATTCCCGGACGCCGGGACCACGTAGGCGATCGTCTCCGCTCCGCGCACCACCAGCCGGCATTCACGCAGCGCGGGGTGCTCGCGCAGGGCCTCCTCGAGCGCGCGGAGATCGGGCTGTGAGCGGGCGGTGGCCACGGAGATCCGGGTCAGGGCTGACGATTGAACAGGCAGATGAATGGTGTCAGCAGCAGGATCTTGAGGTCTCCCCACAGTGACCAGGTGCGGATGTACTCAAGATCGTACTCGACCCGGCGGCGCATGTCGTCGACGGTGCGGGTCTCGCCGCGCGCGCCGCTGATCTGGGCCAGTCCGGTGATGCCCGGCTTGACGTAGTGACGACGCATCAGCTCTTGAATGCCGATGCTGAACTGGTGGTTGTGCTTGACGGCGTGCGGGCGCGGCCCGACCAGGCTCATGTCCCCGGCGAGGACGTTGAACAGCTGGGGCAGTTCGTCGAGGCTGGTCTTCCGCAGGATGCGACCCAGCGGGGTGATGCGCGGGTCGCCATGGCGTGCCTGGACGAAAGGGGTCCGCTCGGAGTCCCTGGCCGGCTTGGGTGCGGAGGACTCGACGTCCTCGCCGCCGCCGCCGCCGCCTCCGGAGAGCTGCAGGCGTCGGCTGGGTCGATCGGCCGGCTTTTCCGCTGGCGGCGGCGGTACGCCCGGGCGCATACTGCGGAACTTGAGGACCCTGATCACGCGGCCGTTCAGGCCATGCCGAGACTGGACGAAAAACACCGGCCCCGGACCGCTGAGGCGGATCGCGATCGCCACGACGGCCATCACCGGCGCACAGATTAGCAACAACAGTCCGCCGAGGACCTTGTCCTCAAGCAACTTGGTCAGCCGAGCGCCTTCGCTGAGCGGGCTGTCGCAGAGCACGAGGTATGGACGTCCCGCGTAATCGCCGGCCCCGGCGTGGAAGATCGGGAGATCGCCGAGGTCGGGCACGAATTGGACGCAGACGGGCAGGTGGACCAGGCGGTCGACGACCGCGGCGACCAGGCGGTGGTGATCGAGCCGGCCGCATACCACGACCGTGTCGGCATCGACGCGGGCGACGGTGGCGGGCAGGTCGCGCAGCGCCGACGGCAAGCTGCCATGGAGCCATTCCTCGGGCTCGATGTCGACCAGGGCCTTGGTGTTCAAGCCGACGCTGGGATGTTCGGCCAGGTGGCGCGCGAAGGACTGGCAGTCGCGTTCGGGCCCGACCAGCACCGTCGGGCGGCCGCTGCGGCCCTGACGGTGGCGACGACGGATGAACGCATGCGCCCCGAGGCGCGTGGTGACCAACCATATCGGCGTGGCCACGCACCAGCCGAGGACCGTCGCGCGCGACAGCGAGGCGCCGCTTTTGAACAGGAACGCCGCTGTCAGGAGCAGCGCGACGGTGATCGCGAATCCGGTCAAGGCGCTGCGGCACCAAGTGCCGAGCGAGTCACCGCGGAGCGCGGCGTAGGCTCCGCTGGCGCTCATCGCCAGGATCTGCGCCGGAAGCATGCACAGGGCCAGCATCCACATCGGGCTGCCGCCGAGATCCCAATCGGCGATGCGGAAGCGGGCGATGAAGACGCCGAGCAGCAGGGCGAACGAACCCAGGCAATCGAGGGCCGCCATGGTGGCGACGAGGCGGAGGCGGTAGCGGGGAACGAGCATGGGAATCCTGGCCTCAGACCGATCGCGTCGAGGAGAATGCCGCCGGGGCCGGGATTATGGATACGTTAAGGAGACGACGGTTTCCTCTGATGTTTTGGCTTTTCTGCATAATTGCCCTTGCATCAGACGTCGCGCATGGTGAAGAGGATCCCCTCATTGCAAGGCCTGCTCCAGTGCGACGCCTGCCGAGAAAGAAGTCATGCGCGATATTTCTGTCCTTCCTCCGACTCTCACCGGACCTTCACCGTTGCGCGTACTGCACATCACCAACATGTATCCCTCCGCCGAGCGGCCGAACTGGGGCGTGTTCATCCGCTCGCAGGTCGAGTCGCTCGCGACCTGCGGTATCGCCAGCGAGGTGATCGAAATCGAAGGCTGGCGTTCACGTCTGGACTATGCGCGCGCCCTGCTCGCGCTGCCGGGCCGGGTGGAACGCGCGAAGGTGGATCTCGTCCACGTCCACTATGGTCTATCGGCGATTGCTGCGCGCCGCATCGCCGACCTGCCCATGGTGGTATCATTCTGCGGCAATGACCTGCTCGGCGAACCCGATGCCGCGGGGCGCATCAGTTTCGGCAGTCGGATGATGGTGCATTGGGGCCGGTACGCGGCGCGGCGCGCGCAGGTCATCATCGTCAAGAGCGACGAGATGGGGCGATGCCTGGGGCCTGAGTTCACCGATGTCGAAGTCATCGCAAATGGCGTCGACCTCGATTTCTTCGCGCCGATGCCGCGCGCCGAGGCACGCGCCCGGCTGGGCTGGCCGGACGACGCCGAGATCCTGCTCTTCCCAGCCAACCCGCGCGAACCGCGCAAGAACTTCCCGCTCGCAGAGGAGGTCGCCCGGCGACTTGCCGCGGCGGGGCGGCATGTGCGCCTGGAGTGGGTCTACGGTCGGCCGCAACGCGACGTCCTCTTGGCGATGAATGCGGCCGACGTGATGCTCAATCCTAGCTACCTCGAGGGTTCACCCAACGCAGTCAAGGAGGCGATGGCGGTCAATCTGCCGATCGTATCAGCCGAAGTGGGTGATTGCCGCGAACGCCTGGCCGGCTGCACCCCCGGCGCGGTCGTCGCGCGCGACGCCGATGCCTTCACCGCCGCCACCACGGCCGTGCTCGACGGTGGAGCCCGTCGCTCGAACGGACGTGAACGGGTGGCTCCACTCGGCATCGCCGCGGTCGCGGCGCGCGTGGCGGGCATCTACCGCCGCGCTATCGTCAAGCACCGTGGCGTGATGGCGGCGGCTTAGCATGTGCGGCATCGCGGGCTGGTACCGTCGCTCGGCGCGGCCGGTCGACCCAGCCATCGTCGAGGCCCAGTGCCGCACCATCATCCGGCGTGGCCCGGACGATCAGGGCGTCCTGGTCGACGGCGACCTCGGCTTCGGTATGCGACGGTTGGCGGTGGTCGACGTGGCGGGCGGCCACCAGCCGATGACCAGCGCGGATGGACGCTTCAGTGTGGTCTTCAACGGCGAGATCTACAACCAGGACGAGCTGCGCCGCGAACTCGGCGCGGCGGGCGTTCGCTTCCGCACCCGCAGCGACACCGAGGCTCTGCTCGAGGGCTTCGCGCACTGGGGTCCGACCGTGTGGACCCGACTCGAGGGCATGTTCGCCGCCGCAGTGTGGGATCATCGCGAGCGCACTCTGCACCTGGCGCGCGATCCACTCGGCATCAAGCCTCTCTACTGGACGCTGCAGGATGGAGGCCTGGCTTTCGCCTCCGAACTCAAGGCTCTGGTGCCGGTTCCAGGTCTCACCTTCGTCCCTGATCCCGAGGCAATCGACCAGTATGTTGCCCTTGGCGCCGTGCTTGCGCCGGGTTCGATCTACCGCGGCATCTCCAAGCTCGAGCCAGGTACCGCCCTCGAGCTGCGTGCGGTTGGCGAGCCGCGGCTGACGCGCTATTGGCGGCTGCAGCCGACTCTGCGCAGCGACCTCGACGAGAACGGATGGATCGAGGAGTGCCGAACCCGCCTGCTGGCGACGGTCAAGAGCCACCTCATCGCCGATGTGCCGCTCGGCGCGTTCCTCTCGGGTGGGCTCGACAGCGCCGCGGTTGTGGCGGCCATGAACCGCCTGGGAGCATCCCCGGTCCATGCTTTCACCATCGGCTTCGCCGATCCGCGTTACGACGAGACCGCCGCCGCGGCGCGCGTCGCCGCTCACCTCGGCTGCCGCCACGAGATCCATCGCCTCGAACCACTCGCCGCGGCCGAGATCCTGCCGCGTCTGGCCACCGCCTTCGACGAACCCTTCGCCGATGACTCGGCGATGCCGACCTGGTACGTCTCGCGCTTCGCCCGTCAGCAGGTGACCGTGGCGCTTTCAGGCGATGGCGGCGATGAGCTCTTCGCCGGCTACCGGCGACACCGCGCCGAACGACTGCTTCAGCGCCTGCGCAGGGTTCCTGGCAGCGGCGCGCTGCTGGCCGCGCTGGCACGCCTACCCTCGCTGCCGGCGCTACCCGGCCGACGCCGGCGCGATCGTCTCGCCCGCCTCGCCGCCGACTCGGCCCTTGACTCGACCTTCGCCCGCTTCTTCGCCAAGCAGTGCACGCTGCTCGATGACGAACGGCGCGCGCTCTACCAACCAGGATTCGCTGCCACGCTGCCCGGCGAAGGCACCCTCGCGCGGTGGTCACGGCGGCATTTCCCGGCGCCGGTGTCGCGCGACCCGGTCGAGAATCTGCTCTACGCCGACACCGCGGTCTGGCTGCCTGACAACATGCTGACCAAGGTCGACCGCGCGAGCATGGACGTCTCGCTCGAGGTGCGCGTGCCCTTGCTGGCGCATCGCTTCGTCGAGTGGACGGCGACCGTCCCGATCGCCCGCAAACTGCATCGTGGGGTGGGCAAGCATCTCCTGCGTCGCGCCGTCGCACCCTGGCTGCCGCCCGGCGCGGTCGATCTGCCCAAGCGCGGCTTCTCGGTGCCGCTGGCGGCCTGGGCTGGCGGCGATCTCGGCGCCTTGGTGCAGACGGCGTGGCGTGAGGGCGATGTCGATCGCGCCGGTGTATTCGCACCGGGCGTGGTCGACCATCTGCTGGCCGAGCATCGCGCTGGCGCCCGCGATCACGGCCGGCTGCTCTATGTACTGCTCATGTTCGCGCTGTGGTGGCGGCAGCGACCGACGGGGTGAACCCGCTCAGGCCGATCGGCGTAGGCTCTGGTAGAACCAGAAATCCTGCCAGTAGCGCCCGGCCAGGCGGCGCGGTTCCTGCAGGCAGCGGAAGAGGAATTCGAGGCGCAGGGCCTGCACCCAGCGTGGCGCGCGGCGGACGCGGCCGACCAGCATGTCGATGCTGCCGCCGACGGTGATGGCGACGCGGGCGCGGCTGGCGGCGAAGTTGGTGCGGATCCAGTCCTCCTGCTTCGGCGCGCCGAGCGCGACCAGCACGATATCGACGCCCGCGGCGGCGATCTGCTCGGCCAGCGCGGGGTCGGCGGTGGCGCCCTGGGCGTAGCGCGGCGACCAGTGGCCGGCGAGGATGGATCGCTGCTCGGGCGGCAGGCGCTCGCGCAGCTGCTCGTGCAGGGCGTCGTCGCCACCGACCACGCCTACCCGCCAGCCGTGCTCGGCGGCCCAGGCAAACGTACGCGGAGTCAGGTCCGATCCGGTGACGCGCTCGGGCAGGTGGACACCGGCGCGACGCGCCAGGGCCAGGATCGGCCAGCCATCGGCGAAGACGTGATCGAATCCAGCGAGCGCCCCATGCAGATCGGGCGACCCTGCGGCCAGGCGCATGATCTGCAGGTTGAGGGTGGCCAGTGCGATCGGGGGCGTGGTGCCGGTGATGGCCTCGGACATCAGCGCGCGTACATCATCGCGCCGGCAGGCGGTCAGGCGATGACCCAGGACAAGTCCGACCGGGAATGGGCTGGCGGCGGTCGTGCTCATGGCTTGGGCCTTCCGTCGGTGAGGGTGCGGACGTTGCTCTGCGCCATGACCTCGGCCGCCTTGGGATTGTCGCTGAGCGCCATCGACATGTAGCGCTTGCCGAGCAGACGCCGTTCGGTCCAGCCGTGCCAATACATCACGAAGCAGGTGCGCGGGCAGGTCGCCAGCAGGTTGGCGATCGCCGCCTGGTTATCGAAGGCTCCGCGTTGCTTGGTGCCCGGTCCCAGCTCGGTGACGGCGAACGGTTTGCCGAGGGCGATGAGATCGCGGTAGCTGCCATTGGCATCCCACACCTCACGGCCGATGTCGTCGGTATAGCAGTCATAGCCGACCAGATCGACGACATCGCCTCCTGGATAATAGGCGGCGACTGGACGGGTGTGGTCATCGAGCTTGGCGTTGGGTGCATACACCCACAGCAGGTTGTCGAGCTTGCGCTCGGTGGTGAGGTAGCGGTGGCAGTGACGCCACAAGGCGGCGTACTCCTTGGAATCGGTCCACACGCCCTGTCGGTCGCTGCCCCACCAGAACCAGCCGCCGTTCATCTCGTGCAGCGGTCGCCACAACACCACCACGCCGGCGCGGCGCAGCTCATCGAGCCCGTCGGCGACGGTGGAGAGCACCGCCATCCAGCGGCGGTTGGCATCGGTGCCAGCGGTGAGCACGGCGCCCAGATCGATGCCGTCCAGGCCTTGCACGGTGCCGCCCTCGACGCAGGGATTGCCGGGATGCATGGCCACGGTGACCAGGCCACCCTTGTTCCAGTGCTCGATCAGCAGGCGGTTGGCGCGGGCGATCTCACCCGCGTCGATGCGATCCCAGCCATAGTCGACCCCGACCAGCAGCGGACGTCGACCGCCGAACCGGCTCGCTGGTTCCTCGATGTAGCTGCGGTAGCCGTCCTCGGCACCTCCGGCCGCGCCGATGTTCTGCCCGATAACTAGATGATGTTCGCGCTGGTCGGGGAGGCGGGCGAGTGCGGCGAGCAGTTCCTTGGCCTTGGCGCGCATCGGTCGGCCAGCATCGCGGGCAGCGCCAGGCGCCGGAGCAGGCGCGGGGGTCTCTGCCGCCTCTGACCGGCCGCCGGGACTGGTGCAGCAGATCGCAGCCAGCGCAACGCCTCCGGCGCAGACGATGCGAACCGCAAGCCACCACGGATGGGTCGTTCTCATGCCACTCTCCTTGCGCGGTCGATCTGATAATTCCAAGCGAATGGCCAGCGCCGGTTCAGCTGGACGCGGGGCAACGCACCTGGATCGCTGCCCGCCCTCGCCACGCCGGGCTCGGTGGTGAACGCCGCTGTGAATCCCGCGCGCTGCACGGCTCGCCGGGCGGCGGGTCCATTGGCTCCGTAGGGATAGGCGAAAGCCATCGGGCGATCGCCCAGGGCGGCAGTGGTGGCAGCCAATGATCCGTCGACCTCATCGGCGATGGCGGCTTCGTCGGCTGCCGCCAGGTTGGCGTGCGAGCGCGAGTGCGCGCCGACGGTGATTCCCAGGTCGCGCGCCGAGCGCAACTGCGCCCAGTCGGCGAGGGGGAAGCGCCGGCCGTTGGCGGGCAGGTCGGTTTCGAGGGCCACGGCGATCGCGCGCAGGCGCTCGTCGACCATCGCCTGCGGCAAAGGCAGCAGGCCCGCGCTGATCACTTCGTGCGCGCGCTCGCGTGCACCCGGTCCGATCAGCTGGAGTCGCGCCGGCAGCTCGGATCCGGGAAGGATGCGATCGACCCCGTCGAGGGTTTGGCGCGGACTGCGGCGCAGCATCTCCGCGAGTTGTTCCCACCAGAACAGCTGGTCAGTGCCGACCCGGTCGCTGACTGTGAAGATCGTCGCCGGAACGCCGAGCCGGTGCAGGATCGGGGCGGCGATGGTGAGATTATCGAGGTAGCCATCGTCGAACGTCACCGCGAAGCGGGGACGCCCCGCGTCTGCATCCGCGACCCGGTCGGCCGCGACGGGCGTGAAGTGACGAAGCAGATGCTGGATCTGGAGCGCAAACCGTTCAGCCGGCACGCCTCGCTCGACATTGAAGAGACCATCGTTGTCGCGCGGATTGGCGACCACGCGGTGGTAACACAGCACCAGCGACCAGCCGGTACTGCGACGCCAGGCGCGCTCGTAAGACCCTGCGAGGTGGAGCAGCGGAGATGTGAGTTTGGACAACATGGTGGAGCTATCGTTTCAGAGCGTGCATACGTACAAGGTGCGTCTTTTGTGCAAGAGCTGATTGGCAGCGTTCTAAGGCCACTTCGCGTGCATTTGGTGAGCGCTCCGTTTGCAACCAGCGAACCGTCCGCCG
>Ga0163144_10003666_pt1 | contig 34913 bp, 28 predicted proteins | sample OliLak19BULKMAT1_FD_123175 | JGI IMG/M metagenome (GOLD analysis project Ga0163144, IMG submission 123175) | Freshwater microbial mat bacterial communities from Lake Vanda, McMurdo Dry Valleys, Antarctica - Oligotrophic Lake LV.19.BULKMAT1 | ecosystem: Environmental > Aquatic > Freshwater >...
TATGATCCAATAGAAAAAAAACTTCTCGAAGTTGCACCTATAAATATCGGCACGAGCACTTCTCTCAATACAAATCCATAAATCTAAAGTGAGTTATGTGAGGTTCTGTCTTGTTGTTTAAAGTTCATTTATTTAAGCATGATTTATTTAGAGATTTTGAACTCATTGTGATTGTAAGATTGTTTAAGTATCAGTTTTTTTTTGAGTTCTTTGTTGCTAGAATATATAAGTAAGTTTTTCTTTCACTGTATTTTTCTATAATAAATGTACATACGCTCACAGGTATTAATTTTATTTTTTGCTATGTTGAGCATGGTTACGTTTGTGCATGCTCAGGAATTTTCTTCAATAAACTATAAAGTCATGGAACCGGTACTTTTTTCTGGAGGTTTTGGTACTTCGTCTAGCTTTCAGCTTAATGGTTTGATTGGACAGCTTTCTATTGGAACATCATCCACAGCAACTTTTGGTATAAGTAGTGGATTTCTTTATTTTCCGTTTGCTTCGTCACCTGTTGTTTCGGCATCGGCAGGGAACGGTCAGGTGTCGCTATCGTGGACTTCATCTTCTGGGTTTAATGGCTGGACTGCATCGGGATATTCTGTGGGGCAGGCAACGGCATCAGGTGGCCCGTATACATATACATCAGTTGGAAATGTGAATTCTTCTACTCGAACAGGACTTACAAATGGAACAGCGTACCACTTTGTGATACGCATTCAGGACGCTTTTGGTAATTTTATTGCAACCTCAAGTGAGGCTTCGGGAACTCCAACAGCTCCTGCTGCTCCACCAGCATCAGGTGGTGGAGCAGGCGGAGGTGGTGGCGGTGGAGTAGGTGCTCCTGCTGCTGATAACCAGACGGGGGTAATTTTTTCTGGACGAGCTTATCCTGGTACGACAGTAACTGTTCTTAAGGATGGTCAAATAGCAGCTCAGACACTGTCTGATCCAGGAGCTAATTTTAGCGTGAGGCTCAGTGGTCTATCTGAAGGAAGTTTTGTGTTTGCGGTGTACTCAGAGGATTCTAAGGGAAGAAAATCACCTCATATTACTTTTCCTGTAATACTTGGCACAGGAGCAACTGTAACAGTTGGAAATATTTTTATTGCGCCTTCTATTGCTGTAGATAAAATTGAGGTTAAGAAAGGCGAAAATATTTTGATTTTTGGGCAGACAACACCAACTTCTGAAGTTGTAATTCAAGTTAACTCCGAGTCAGAATTTTTCGTAAAAACAAATACTGATCTTGGTGGTGCGTATTTTTATGCATTTGATACATCTCCTCTAGAAATCGGAAACCATTCAACCAAGTCAAAAACTATTCTTCAGGGTCTTATTAGTCCTACAAGTCAAACCGCTGCATTTAAAGTAGGTACAAAAACTGTTCTTGCTGAAAGTAAAAAATGCCCAACAAAAGGAGATCTTAACAACGATTGTCGAGTGAATCTCATAGACTTTTCAATTGCTGCATTCTGGTATAAAAAAACATTAAGCCCTATTTTTAGAGTGACAGAATCTACAAATCTAACTGGTGATGGAAAAATAGATCTTGTCGACTTCTCAATCATGGCATTTAATTGGACCGGATAAATGAAAAATTTACCATACAAGTGTATACAATTAACTCTGGGGGCATTATTGTTTTGCACGCCAAGTGCTCTTTATGCGGGAAGTTTGTATGCCGAAGTTAAACCTCAAGGTCTAGAAGGAGTTTTTGAAGTTTTAATATTTGTTGATGCGGAAGATTCAATCAACGCTCTTGAAGGGGAAGTTCTCTTTACTAAGAGTATGTTTGAAGTTGATCGTATGTATGACGGTAACTCGAGAATCAATTTCTGGCTTAAAAAACCTCAATTTGAGGACGATTCAATTATTTTTGGAGGGATTACTCCCGGAGGATTTTCTGGAAAACAGCAGCTTATATTCTCTGCACTTATTCGACAGATCGTGAAAGGGCAGGGAGAGATTTCGTTTAATAATATTGTTGCATTAAGAAATGATGCGGAGGCTTCTAAGTTTCCTCTCACAGTAAAAAAAATAGCTATTGGAGGAGATGTGGTTGCCTCATCTGGCGGTGCTCTGAACGTAGATGATGTGGCTCCACCTGAGAGTTTTGTCCCGCAGGTTGGATACGACGAGGGTCTTTTTGAAGGGAAGTATTTTCTTGCTTTTTCTACAGTTGACAAAGGTTCGGGAATTCTTCGGTATGAAGTTAGAGAATCACGATTTAAGTGGTTGTCATTTAAGGATTCATGGGTGCCTGCCGAAAGCCCTTATGTGCTCGCAGACCAGGCTTTAAAAAGTTATATATACGTGAAGGCGATAGATCAAAACCTTAACGAAAAAATTGTTGAGGTTTATCCCGACATTGTGTGGTATGAAAACCCATGGTCTTACATTATGATAGGGGTAATACTGCTTTTGTTTTATTTCGCATGGAAAAGAAAACGCTACATATAATCAGTACCTGTTTAGGTGTTTTATTGTGCATACTTGTTCCGTTTTTTGTTCATGCAGCAACACTTTCTGTAATGCCGGCGAGTGGTACATATTCTGTAGGTGAAAGGCTGATTGTTCGCGTTGTTGTATCAGGGGAAACGCCTTTGAATGCTGTTACGGGAACATTATCATTTCCCTCTGATCTTTTTGCTATTGAATCAGTAACAAAAGCCGGTTCGATTCTCAATTTTTGGGTTGCCGAACCTTCATTTTCAAAGCAAACTGGCGTGGTGCAGTTTGAGGGTGTTGCTCTTTCTGGATATCAAGGTGGATCGGGTACAGTTCTCTCGGTGGGTTTGAAGGCGATAAAAACAGGATCAGGAAATGTGACATTTAAGTCAGGTCAGGTTCTTGCGAACGATGGACAAGGAACGGATATTACTTCAGGTTTGCATGGAGGTGTATATGTTGTTCAACCTGCTGTTTCTAAGCCGGAGTCTCCACTACCTATTGAAGTTGAACCTAAGCCTGTTGTTGAAGAGCCTGCGGTGGTTGTTTCAGGTAAGCTCAATGCTCCAGAGATAGCGCTTGCCGAGCAGGATGGTCTTATGGCAATAAAAGGCACGTCTAAATTTGCTAAGTCTGATGTTATTCTAACTTTCATATCTTCAAATGGTTCGAAAGTTTTCATCACAGGTGTATCCGATGGAGAGGGAAGTTTCTCTCTCATTGTTCCAGAGGCTTTGAAGAACGGTCCGTACTCGGTCACTGCAATAATGGTTTTGACCGACGGTACTCGAAGTGCTTTATCTGAAAATTTAGTTGTGGAGGTTGGGGGAGTGTTCTACGGTGATATAACATGGCAGACAAGTACGTATGTTTTGTTTGCGAGTACTCTTTTGCTAGCGTTTTGCGCAATCTATCTTTTTACAAGACGTTATCGTGGGTCAGGTGCAAAAAACAAAACTCTTCTTAAAAAAGAAGTTGGTGAAGCAGAAGATGTTTTGGAAAAATCATTCGATATTATACGTGAAGATATTGATTTGTATGAGAAAAAAAATCGATTGCAAGCACATATTTCGAGGTCTGGTAGTGATTCACTTAGGGCGCTTAAAAAAGATCTAGATGATGCCGAAAAAATAATTCAGAAAGAGATAAAAGACATACAATCGGTTCCATTCGAAGACTCGAAGTAGTTTTTTCAAAAATGCACACATATCCTTTTATATATAGAATATGTTTCTTATGCATAATGTGCTTTCTTTCTATTGTTCCAGTTCATGCACAGAATGCAGTGATTGATGCGTCATCAGTTACTCGTCCAGTCACCATTACAATTTCTCCACGCACAGGGTCGTTTGTTGAAGGGTCTACTTTTGAAGTTCCGTTGTTGCTCGACACGAAAGAACTGACAGTTAATGGTGTCGAAATCTAAGTTGGTTTTGATAAAAATATTTTATCCGTTGTTCAGCCTTCGGGTGGGCGGTCAATTATTGGTGTTTGGGTTGAGCCGCCTTCGTATGATAATGCACGAGGTATTGTTCGGTATATGGGTGTGATACCTAATGGTATTTCAACTAATTCAGGTCTTGTGGATGCGGTCACTTTTAAGGCGCTCAAGCCTGGTAGGGCAACTGTGACTGTGCGCTCAAATTCAGCAGTACTTTTAAATGATGGTTTTGGCACTGAAGCTCAGATTGAAACAGGGAGAGCGGATTATACTATTATCACTAAGGCACCTGAAGGTGTAAAAGTTTTTTCTGAAACACATCCATTTCAAAGTGAGTGGTATAACAATAATAACCCTGTACTTTCGTGGGAAAAAGATCTGGGTGTTACAGGATTTAGTTTTATTTTAGATGATAAACCAAATACAATTCCAGCAAATCAAATAAGTTCTGCGGCGACAACTCATGCGTACGAATCTCTTTCTGATGGTCTGTGGTATTTCCATATAAAAGCTTATAAAAATGGCGTATGGGGGAATGCGGGACATTTTTTGATTCGAATTGACACAACACCTCCAGCTGATTTTAAACCGGAGGTTAATTATGTAGTTGCGGCGCTCGCTATTGTTGAGAGAGCACTAGTTTCTTTCTTTACGACTGATAATTTGTCTGGAACTGATAGATATGAGATTGGGGTAATTGATAAAAGTCAGCCAATAACAGAATCTCCTGTTTTTATTGAGTCGGAGAGTCCATATCAGGTTCCTGCAGGTAGTTCAGAAGGATTGAGGGTTATAGTACGCGCAATAGATAAGGCAGGAAATGTTCGTGATACATCTCTTGATGTTCGGATGCCTTTCATGATCACTCAGTTTGTAAAGGATAATCTAGTGTATATTTTATTAGGAATAATACTTATATCGTTCTGTATGTTGATCATTCATTATTTGGTTGGTCACCATATAATAAGACGTTTAAAGAGAGCTTTTAAAATTGCAACAGAAGAAGATATTGAGACCTCTCATATTGATCAAAAAGTTGAAGGGAAGCAGCTTCCTCAAGACGGCAATACTACTCATTAATATAGCTCTGCATGGGGTGTTTTTTCTGCTATGATTTATCCTATGAATGAAATTCTTCTGTATGTTCAGGCGCACATCATTCCTCTCGGCGCATGGGGTGTTTTTTGGGCGTGTATTATTGAAGAGATCATAACGCCAATTCCTTCAGCTCTTATCATGATGAGTGCCGGCTTCGTATTCCTTAAGGGTGCTTTCTCTGCAGCGCTTCTCTACGACCTTATTTTTGTTGTCGTGCTTCCTGCTACTGTCGGTGTGACGGTTGGTTCGTACGTTATATATGCAGTTGGATACTATGGAGGTAAACCTGTGATTGAAAGATGGGGAAAGTTCTTTGGAATATCTTGGAAAAGTGTCGAGCATTTTCAAGAAAAAAGAGTTGTAAGAAAAACAGAAAACATTGCACTTTTTTTAACTCGCGCGGCACCTTTTGTACCAAGTACTTCCATTGCATTTTTCTGCGGTTTTATTAGGCAACCGCTCGCTCTCTATACTTTTATTACTTTCTTCGGGGCTCTTATACGCTCAACTATACTTGCGCTTATGGGTTGGTCTTTCGGTAAAGCATATGAGTCCTATGCGCATATCAGTACATATGCAGAGATTCTTCTTTTCTGGATTCCGCTCGGTGGGGTTGTTGTCTTTATTATCTATCGCAGATATAAAATGAAACAGCAATTGATTCCGTTAGAAGCCGCGATTGCTCCCACGAAAAAAAATACACTTCCTGATATCTTAAAATCTGAAAAAGAAGCTAAACAGTAGCTCCTATGAAAAGATCGCGATCTGCTTCTAAACGGGATTGAAAACGAACCTTCCTTCTGATACCATTATTCATCATGAATAAATGGACAATAATTCTTATTGTAGTTCTCGCCGTAGGTCTTTTGGGTTTCCTTATTTCTCTTCCAGATAAGCCTGGAAAATATGACCCGCTTGCTCAATGTGTCAAAGACAGTGGAGCACTTTTCTATGGGGCTTTTTGGTGTCCTCATTGTCAAAAACAAAAAGCAGAGTTTGGGAAATCTGCAGCACTTCTTCCGTATGTAGAATGTTCAACGCCAGATAGTGAAGGACAGCTTCAAATTTGTATAGATAAAGAAATCAAGACCTATCCAACTTGGGTTTTTGCTGATGGTGAACGCGTCAATGGTTCTTTGACCCGAGAAGCGCTAGCTGAAAAAACAAGTTGCCAGGCCTTTCTCAATCCAGTAGCAACTACAACTAATAACTAATACATATGTCCACAATTGGTAGTGATTTAACGATTGTATTCTCAATCCTAGCTGTTATTGCAGAAGTGATAGCCCTAGTCCTTTTACTTGCTCTTGTTTTCAGGAATTCATGGGGGCGAAATATTATTCTTGTAGTAGGGAAGCGAGCAGTACTTTTTGCTTTTGTTGTTTCTCTTTTTGCGACCGTTGGTAGTCTTATGTATTCAGAAGTTGCAGGATACGAACCGTGTAAACTTTGTTGGTTTCAACGCATTTTCATGTTTCCGCAGGTTATTATTCTAGGAACTGCGCTTTGGAAAAAAAGAGCCGATGTTCTCACTTACGGTTTTGTCCTTTCATCTATCGGAATTTGTATTTCTACATATCACTATCTTGTGCAGAGAGGCTTTTTACCTTCTCCACCATGTGCGGCAATAGGTGGTCCAAGTTGCGATAAGGTATACACTTTTACATTTGGTTACATTACAATTCCTGTAATGGCACTCTCAGCTTTTGCTCTTATTATTGCTTTCTCTCTGGTTCGATTTGCTTATAATCGCACGCAGTAAGTTGATTTTTCTCCTCATGCTATACTTAATTTCTTAAGGAGCTTCGCGTTCCATATTTTTTTAAGTATGAAATTTTTTCTTAAACTAGCAGTTCTTATATTTATTGTGGGTGCTGGATTTGCTGGATATAAGTTTTTGAAAGGTCCTCAAATCCCAGTGTACGAGACTTTTACTGTGGTGCGCAGTTCTGTTACTCAAGATGTAACTCTTACAGGTAAAGCTCAGTCAACAGAAAGCGTTGACCTTTCTTTTGAAACAGGAGGAAAAGTCAAAACTATCACTAAAAATATTGGCGACAGGGTTTTGATTGGGGACAGTATTATTTCCCTTGATGCAAGTGAAAGTATTCTAGAGCTTGCTGAAGCGCAAGCCCAGCTTGATGTTGAACTTTCTGCACTGCGCGAACTTAAAAAAGGAACTCGACCAGAGGAGGTTTTGGTTTACGAAACAAAACTTTCAAATGCTCGAGTTGATGCATCAAGTGCTATGAGTGCTTTGGCAGACAAGCTACGCGAATCTTTTACCAAAGCAGATGATGCTATTCGAAATAACACAGATCAATTTTTCAGTAATCCACGGAGTGCTAGTCCATCTATTAATATAACTGTTTCAGACGGACAGTTAAAAGGAAATATTGAATCAGGTAGAGTGGTGGTGGAAAAATCACTCGTATCACTTTTAGGTCTTGCAGGCAGTGTTTCATCTAATAATTCAACAGCCCTTCTTTCAGATTCACAGGAGGTTATTATTCTTGTGAATGTGATTAAAAATTTTCTTAATAATGTTGCTTTGGCAGTGAATGCTTTGTCATCAAGTTCATTAGTAAATCAAACAACAGTTGATGCTTATAAAGCATCAGTTTCTTCTGCTCGTGCAAGTGTTAATACATCTGTATCTGCAATCTTGACTGCTGAAGACAAGGCGCGAGCAACACTTTCAGCAGTAACACTTGCTGAAAAAGAACTTGCTCTTAAAAAAGCTGGAGCAACAACTGAACAGGTCGCCTCGCAAACTGCTAAAATAAAACAATCAGAAGCAAAAATTGCCCGTCTCAAGTTACTTATTGAAAAAATGATTCTACGATCACCGATTTCAGGTGTTGTTACAAAACAAGAGGCGAAAGTTGGTGGGGTGGTATCTGCACAGACGATTCTGGTCTCTATTATCTCTGATGATTCGCTCTTAATTGAGGCGAATATTCCTGAAGTTGATATCGGTCGCGTTGTTGTTGGTAATCCTGTAAAAATTACCGTTGATGCATTCCCTGGAGAAGATTTCCAAGGAACAGTTTCTTATATTGATCCAGCCGAGACAGTTGTTGATGGTGTGGTTAATTTTAAATCCAAAATAAAAATTGAAAATACAGACCTAAGACTTAAGAGTGGTCTTACAGCAAATCTTGAAATTCAAACTGCAGAAAAGAAAAATGTGTTGGTGGTGCCACAGCTTGCTGTTTTAGAAACTAATCAAGGTGCATTCGTTCAAAAACTTCAAGGAACTACTCTTGTTGAAATAAAAGTTACTCTGGGTGTACGTGATCGAAGTGGAAATGTGGAAATTGTTTCAGGATTAAATGAGGGTGATAAGGTTGTAAATGTAGGACTTCGTTAAATAACAATGATTGAAGTAACAGGACTTACTAAAGTATATAAAGATGCCACGATAGAAACTTATGCTTTGCAGAATGTTTCTTTTCGGATTAACGAAGGAGAGTTTGTCTCGATTATGGGTCCCTCTGGTTCTGGTAAATCAACCCTTCTTCATATTCTTTCTTTTCTTGATCGGCCAACTAGAGGTACGTATCATTTTTTAGGAAAAGACATTAATAGTCTTTCTGATGCAGAGCTTGCAGAGGTACGAAATGAAGAGATGGGATTTATTTTTCAGTCATTCAACCTTTTGGGTCGTTCGACAGTGTATGAAAATGTAGAACTTCCTCTTTTGTATTCACCGATGCCGATATCAAAACGAAAAAAAGCAATCGAGGAGGCTGTTTCATCTGTTGGATTGGCTGAAAAATTACACATGCCAGCGGCAAATCTTTCTGGTGGTCAGAAACAGCGCGTTGCGATTGCGCGTGCGCTTGTGAATAAACCCGCCATTATTTTTGCGGATGAACCAACAGGAAATCTGGACTCAGCCTCAGGTGAACAGGTCATGGAAATACTCAAGAAATTAAATGAAGCAGGGCGTACAATTATCTTGGTAACTCACGAAACATATACTGCTGAATACGGAAAGCGTCTTCTTAAACTGAAAGACGGAAAACTTGAATCTGACGAACTCATAACTGCACGAACCATGCAAAACTATTTCAAATAACATGAGAATGTATGACGCTACGCGTACGGCTTGGAAGGGTGTTATGAATGCAAAAGCACGTTCTTTTTTGACGATGCTCGGTATTGTGATCGGTATCGGATCGGTTATTCTTTTGATGTCGATAGGAAAGTCTGCAGAAAAACTTATTTTAAATGAGGTTCAAAGTATCGGTTCTAACCTTGTGTTTGTAACGCCTGGTGCAACGCACGGATCGCGCTTTGCGTCGCCCGCATCTCTTTTGGGTATTGTGATCAAAACTCTTGATGAAAGAGATGTCCAAGCTCTTCGCAAGGAAGATTCGGTCTTGCGTGCTACTGCTGAAGTTCGTGGACAAGCGAAGGTTGTATATGAAAATAATGATGCCACAGTAACCTATACCGGAAACGATCATGAGTTTTTTACAATTCGAGATTTTAAATTCACTCTCGGTGGACCCTTAACTCAAAACGATGTAAGTTCTTTTAATCGTGTTGCGGTTTTAGGATCAGAAATTGCGAGTACTCTTTTTGGTGACAAGGATCCAATAGGGAAAACGATTCGTCTTAAAGATTCAAATTTTCGAGTTGTCGGTGTTTTACGTTCCGAAGGAGTCGGACCATTCGGAATTGATCAAGATAATTTGGTGATTGTACCGGTAACAGTCGCGCAGAAGATTATGCTTGGTATTAACTATTACAACGCACTTTCAATTCAGGTTAAAGATTCATATTCCATTGATTTTGCGAAAGGAAGGATTATTTCCACACTTCGTTTTAATCATCGAATAACTGATCCAAATAAAGACGACTTCACGGTGCAGACTCAAGAAGATGCGCTCTCGCTTCTTGGCAATATTACATCAGTTCTCACGGCATTTCTGACTGCGGTTGCAGGAATATCTCTTGTTGTGGGAGGTATTGGTATTATGAATATTATGCTTGTTTCGGTTGTGGAACGTACAAGAGAGATTGGATTACGTAAGGCAATCGGTGCACGAAATGAAGATATCGTACTTCAGTTTCTTATTGAAGCAGTTACTCTCACAGTAATCGGAGGTATTATTGGAATTATTGGAGGGATAAGTCTGGCAGGTATTGCGTATCTTATTTTAAATAATGTTCTTACTACGGGATGGTTTTTTGCCCTACCTCTTTCGGGAGTGCTTGTTTCTTTGGTGGTAGCTCTGCTCACAGGTCTTGTTTTTGGTATTTATCCAGCACGGCAAGCTGCGAAAAAGAATCCAATTGAAGCCCTTCGTTACGAGTAGGGATCACTCGTATTTATTTTAAAAGACAGGATAAAAACCAGTGGAATAAGTATTTTTATGTGCTTGTGTTAAAATGATTCTGTGAATATACATAAACTTCAAATCGGTTTCTTCATTGTGTTAGTTACCCTGATCTCTTTATTAGCATTTTTTGTATTTAAGCCATTTTTCAGCGTTCTTTTTATTGCTATGGTTTTTGCAATCATCTTTAATCCTTTGCATGAGAAGATGCTGAAGTCATTTGGAGGCAAAAAAGCTCTTTCTTCTATTGTGACTGTACTTATTGTGCTTGTTGCGATTGTTATTCCTCTCTTCTTTTTGGGTGCGCTTCTTTTCGATCAATCAATCGAGCTTTACGACAAAATAAGCGAGACAACCAATGCAACAATCGTAAATGATTTAGCTCTGAAGATTGAGTCTATTGTTCAGAGGTTTATTCCCGGTCTTTCACTTGAGGTAACGTCTTACTTTGATATTAGACAGTATGCCGATCAGATTTTAGGTTGGGCGGTTGATAATTTTGGTACGGTCTTTTCGAGCTTCTTCCGATTAATATTTCTTTTCTTCATTCTTGTTCTTGGTCTATTCTACTTTTTCCGCGATGGCGATCGCTTCATTGAAGCTGCAAAAAAGCTGAGCCCGCTTATTAATACCTACGATGAGCAAATATTCCACAAGATTGCCCTCGCTGTTAATTCGGTGATTCGTGGCAACTTGGTTATCGCTCTTATTCAAGGAATCCTCACAGGACTTGGTCTCTTTATTTTTGGTGTTCCGAGTCCGGTGATCTGGGGATTTATTGCAGCAATTGCATCGTTTATTCCAAGTATCGGCACTGCTTTTGTGACAGGACCAGCAATTATCTATCTTCTTCTTACAGGAAATACTTGGCAGGCAGGAGGTTTGCTTATATGGGCAATTGTTTTTGTTGGGCTTATCGACAACCTTCTTGGTCCAGTTTTGATTGAGCGAGGAGTAAATATCCATCCTTTTATGATTTTAATCTCAGTACTTGGAGGAATTCAGCTATTCGGAATAATTGGTTTTATTGCAGGACCTGTTGTTCTAGCGCTTCTTTTTGCCCTTCTTGATATATATCCACTCCTTCTTCATAAAGCTACCCACAATCAAGGTGACACTCACACATCTTCGCAGGTATAATTGAAATACATGAAAGTTTTGATGTTTGGTTGGGAATTCCCGCCGCATAATAGCGGAGGATTGGGGGTGGCGTGTTTTGGATTGACGAGAGCTCTTGCAGGGCTCGGTGTTAATGTTATTTTTGTGATGCCACGACGATCAGAGATTCCAAATCCTCATTGTAAAATTCTTTTTGCAGAAGACGAAGAAGGTAAGGTTGCGCTCAAAGAAATTGATTCACTTCTTTCTCCTTACCTAACAGGAGAAGAGTATGAAGAGGTTCGAAAATTGATTGGTGGTGGATCTTCATATGCGCACTCGCTTATGAAAGAAGTGCTTCGGTATGCAAAGAAAGCGAGAGGTATTGCAGCGAAAAGTGACTGTGATGTTATTCATGCTCACGATTGGCTTTCTTTTCCAGCAGGAATGGAAGCAAAAAAAATTACAGGCAAGCCTTTGATTGCTCACGTGCACGCAACTGAATTTGACCGGACTGGCGGGACAGGAGTAAACAAAGCTGTTTTTGATATAGAAAAGAAGGGAATGGAGGCAGCAGACCGGGTGGTTACCGTTTCAGAATTTACAAAAAAAATCGTTCACGAAAAGTATGGCATACCAGAGAAAAAAATTGACGTAGTACACAATGGTATTGATGAGACTGATTATATTCGTGGAGATGTTTCTCCTCTTGCTCTCTCAAAACTTCGCGATCAGGGGAATAAGATAGTACTTTTTGTAGGTCGTATTACGCTCCAAAAAGGTCCCGATTATTTTGTACGAGTTGCAAAGAAGGTTGTTGAGCACTATCCGAAAGTTTTGTTTGTGGTGGCAGGTTCGGGTGATATGGAATGGAAAATGATTCAAGAGGTTGCTTATCAGGGGATCGCTGACAAATTTATGTTTGCCGGATTCCTTCGTGGCAAAGAGCTTGATGAAGTTTATAAAATTTCTGATTTGTATATTATGCCTTCTGTGTCTGAGCCTTTTGGTATCACACCTCTCGAATCTCTGATGCATGGCACACCTGCGCTTGTTTCAAAGCAGTCGGGAGTAAGTGAAGTTGTCACACATGTACTCAGAGCTGATTTTTGGGATATTGATGACATGGCAGATAAGGTTCTTTCGATTTTACAAAATGACGTGCTCAAATTTACCTTGAGCCGCCAAGGGAATAAGGAGGTAAAGAATATTGATTGGAAGAAGGCTGCACAAAAATGTATACTTCTATATAGCAAGCTTTGATTTTTCCCCAAAGAAAAATAATGCTGGAAGATTCTCTGTGGCGTAGCTGTAGAGAATTTCTGAATAGAGATACCAAAAGATTCTTTGTAAGTTAAGGTACATAATATAAAAATGTCCTCAGTCTGCTTTTATTTTCAAGTCCATCAACCGTGGCGCATCAAACGCTATCGAGTTTTTGATGTGGGTGACCCAAACTATTTTAACGATAAAAGCGAAACTTCTCTCAATAATAAAAAGATCTTCGAGAAAGTTGCTCGCAAATGCTATCTTCCAGCAAATAAGATGCTTTTGAAGATGCTTAAAAAGTATCCAGAGTTTAAGGCAAGTTTTTCAATTACGGGAACTGTACTTGAACAGATGGAGCTCCACATGCCAGAAGTTCTCGATTCTTTTAAGGAGTTGGTAGCAACCGGTCGTATCGAGCTTCTCTCTGAAACGTACTATCATTCTCTTTCATTTCTATATTCAAAAAAAGAGTTCAGGCATCAGGTAGATTTACATAAACAAAAAATTAAAAAACTTTTTGGTGTGGTGCCAGAGGTCTTTCGAAATACTGAGCTTATCTATAGTAACGAGCTTGGAAAGGAGGTTGAATCCTTGGGCTATAAAGCAATAATCGCAGAAGGCGCTGATCATGTGCTCGGTTGGAGAAGTCCAAACTTCCTCTATAAACCAGTTGGAACTGAAGGAATCAGGCTTCTTCTTAAAAACTATAAACTCTCTGATGATATTGCATTTCGCTTTGGTTCTCGCGATTGGGCAGAATTTCCACTTTCGGCAGAAAAATTCGGTCATTGGGTTTCAGGACACAACGGTTCAGGTGATGTGATCAATCTTTTCATGGACTACGAGACGTTCGGTGAACATCAATGGGAAGATACTGGAATATTTAAATTCTTGGAAGCCTTGCCAAAAGAAATATTAAAGCACCCTGATAATGATTTTGTAACACCAAGTGAGGCGGCTGATAGATTTACTGCACGGGGCGAGCTCGATGTTCCAAACTTTATGTCGTGGGCAGATGTTGAGCGAGATCTTTCTGCGTGGAGATCAAACGAAATTCAGCATGAGGCACTCCGTGTTATTTACTCACTTCAAGACGAGGTCTTGGGAACAAATGATCACGATCTTATAGAAGACTGGCGCAAGCTTCAGACTTCAGATCATTTCTACTACATGTGCACAAAATGGTTTGCTGACGGCGACGTGCATAAGTATTTCAATCCATATCAGTCGCCTTATGATGCTTTTATTTCCTACATGAATGTAATTCAAGACATGAAGCGTCGCATCATTCTCACTCGAGGTAAAAAGAAAACTCGTCGTATTCAAGTGAAGGCTCTTGCAGGGGATGCCGTAGAGGAGGCATAATTAAACCATATGGCACTTAAAAAAACTTCTCCGAAAAAAGGTTTGATTAAACGCTTTTTACTTGGAACTGAAGACGATTTAAAAAACGAAGAAGCTCCCGATGAGAAATTTTTCGAAATGCAGGGTGGAAAAATACTTAAAACACCTGCAGATCTGATCGGCGCTTTGAAGGTGATGACTTCAGAACAGTTTGATCATCATACTAAGCAGGGGAGAAACGATTTTGCAAACTGGCTCTGGTTTGTATTCGATGAAAAGAAACTTGCTGACAAAATTTTTAAAACAAAAACTCAATCTGAGACTCTAAGGATTTTAGAAAAACACTACGTTTAGAAAAAACTCTAGATTCTCTAAATTGCTTTCCTACTGTCAAGGAGAGTCCTTGACAGTAGGATTTGCAAAATATAAAATACGTGTTCTAATTTTTCTTGAAAAGATGGCGCGAGAATGTCTCGCACAAGTCCTTGTTGTTTTAACATTTTCCGTCTTAGATGGGAAAGGATGGTGTGTTATGGGTAACTATGGTGTGTCATCGATTTCGCGAAAGTTTTGGGTGTTGTGCATGAATGTGTTGTCACAGGTCTTAAGGTTGGGGCGGGGCGTGAATTTTACGCACGTCTCGCTCATGATCCTAAACTTTTTGCTCGGGTTGTTGAGTTTGTGATGACTGCTTTCGTCAAAGCATTCATGATGATCACCCTCAGCGCAGTTGGAGTGAAGCGGACTAAAGACTGCTTCACAAAGATGCGGTACAGATACCGTGATCCCAACCTCGATCTCTGGCTCCATCTCAAGCAGGAAGCTCGAGCTTCCGGCAAGGCGACGGTGTGGCAACTCCTGAAGGGGCTCACTTTTATTGAGATGGTCCAAAACCTTCTCAAGACTAGTGAGACCAACAGGAAGAAGCTCTCGAAGCTTCTCATTGAAGGAAACCACACCTTCACCCTGCCTGAAATCGAAGCACTTATTGAGCGCCAAGAAGCAGGGGAAAATATAGGTCTTTTCGTAAACGGTTACGCAAACTTCCTCTTTACAGAGGGCAGTGACGGAAACGTTTTCGTCGTCTGCGCGTACCGGGACGGTAGGCAGTGGCGCGTTGGCCTGCTCCGCCTCGGCTTCGTCAATCGCTGGTCTGCTGGGCTCCGTTTATTCTCTCGCCTGCCTGCCATCAAGGCAGGCAACTGACACTTTAATACTTTGGTCCCTCCAAACCCCTCGCGTAAGCGAGGGGTTTTTCTATAGTAGTGCCCAAGCAGGCAAAGCCCGCTTGGGCACTACTCATTTCCTAAAAGCTAACAGATAGAAGCTAAAAGCTTTTTCACTTTCCTGCTAAAATAAACATATGCGCTCGCTTGTTTTGGGAAACGGCAATATGTTAGTGTGCTTTGATCGGGACGGTCTCGTCCGCGACTTTTATTTTCCATATGTTGGACTTGAAAATCATGTAGGAAAAGAACGGGTTCATAAAATTGGCATCTGGGTTGATGGTCGCTTCAGTTGGCTTTCAGATTCTTCTTGGGAGAAAAATATCGATTATGAAAAGGAAACTCTGGCTTCACGTATTACTGCACGCAATCAAGATTTAGGAATCGAAATTCTCTTTACTGATATTGTCTACAACGAAAAAAACATTTTTATCCGCCGAGCTTCTGTTTCAAATTTGGGTAATGGGGTGCGCACAGTGAAGATTTTTTTCAATCAAGAATTTCAAATTGGAGAAACATCTCACGCCGAAACTGCCTACTACAATCCAAATTTGCAGGGAGTGGTTCATTACAAAGGTCGTCGAGTTTTTCTTGCCAGTGGTCGCATCAAAGGAGAGGCTCCGCAGGAATGGAGTGTTGGTCTTTTTGGTATTGAAGGACGAGAGGGAACATGGAAAGACGCTGAGGACGGAATACTCTCAAAAAATCCTATAGAGCACGGGGTTGTTGATTCGGTGATCGGTTTTAGTTTTACACTCGATTCACAGACATCTCAAGATGTTCATTATTGGGTTATTGCTGGAGAAACCTTGCGCGAAGTTCAAGCACTTCAAAATTATATTCTTCTCAAAACTCCTGATCATATGATTGAAAGTACGGCAGATTTTTGGCGTGCATGGGTAAATAAGCGCAAATTTGCATTTCATGGATTAAACGAACGCATTGTTTCTCTTTTTAAAAAATCTCTTCTTATTATTCGAACGCACTGTGATAATCGTGGTGGAATCTTGGCTTCGGGCGATTCAGATAACTTTCAATACGGTCGTGATACCTATGGCTATATCTGGCCTCGTGATGCTGCATTTGTAGCTCAAACTTTAGACAAGGCCGGGTACCACGAGACATCAAAAAAGTTTTACCGATTTTGTAATGACATCGTTACTCCTGATGGCTATGTCCTTCATAAATATCAGGCAGACCGATCGCTCGGAAGCTCATGGCATCCTTGGATAAAAGACGGTAAGCGTCAGCTTGCAATTCAAGAAGATGAAACAGCACTCATTCTTTGTTCTCTCTGGGAGCACTACAAAGCATCGCTCGGGCTTGAATTTATTGAAGAGATATACAATTCACTCATAAAAAATGCCGCAGATTTTCTAGTTCGTTTTCGAAATAAGGAAACAAAACTTCCCGATCAAAGCTATGACTTGTGGGAAGAAAAATTTGGCATTTCAACTTTCACCGCTTCGAGTGTGGTGGCTGCTCTTTTTGCCGCATCAAATTTTGCGGAGCTTTTAGGTAAAGAAGATGATCAGAGAGTGTACAAGGAAGCAGCAGAAGAAACACAGCTTGCAATCGGCGATCTTCTTTTCAATAAAGAAAAAGGAATGTTTTATAAGCTTGCGTACGATGAAGGAGGCTCTCTCACTTTTGATGATACTGCAGATGCGGCGAGTTTCTTTGGACCTTTTCGGTTCAAGATTTTAGGAATGGGAGATCCAAGGCTCTCGCTTGCTTTCGAGAGTACAGAGAAAGCTTTGAGTGTTCCAGGTGTTGGTATTGCTCGTTATGAAAAGGATGCGTACTTTAGAGCAAAAGACGATACTTCTTCTTCGGGCAATCCGTGGTTTATTACAACCCTCTGGTTTATCCAGTACAAAATAGCGAAGGCATTAAATAAAGAAGACCTCTCTCGCATAAATGACGAAATACTTTCTCTGGTACGATTTGCGCTTCCTGCTGGGCTTTTCTCAGAGCAGATTGACCCCAAGACTGGCGAGTCTCTCTCGGTCGCACCGCTTATCTGGAGTCATTCGGAGTTTGTGTACACAATAATTTCTTACATGGAAAAAGCAGAAGAACTTCAAATAGCACCAGTTTGTTTACCGATACAATAATATGCAAAGAGACCAAACACATCAAAAAGAATTTTCATACTATCTGCGCGACGGCTCTGCTGTTGTGGCGGAGTTTAAATCAGAAGATGGAGGTCTTTCAAAAATTGAAGCAGGAAAAAGATTAGAAATCTTTGGATCAAACGATCTTCCTGTAGAAAAAAGAACACCTCTTATTGTGTTATTAGGTAGACAGTTTGAAAGCCCTCTCATATATATACTTTTAGTTGCGAGCGTTATTGTTTTTATTTTAGGCGAATATTTAGACGCCGTTGTTATTCTCTCGGTACTCTTGGTGAATGCAATTATTGGTGTTGTTCAAGAAGGTCGTGCAGAGTCAACGCTTGCAGCACTGAAGAAATTTGTTGAGACTAATGCAGTAGTTCTGAGAGATAATAGTGAATTAATTATTTCGGATACAGCTGTTGTTCCTGGAGACATTATTATTTTAAAAGAAGGTGATAAGGTTCCTGCTGATGCACGCATACTTTCCGTGACTTCTTTCAAGGTTGATGAATCGGCACTTACGGGTGAATCAGAGCCAGTGACAAAGGTGACGGAAAGTTTACCAGGTGAACGTCTTCAGGTTTCTGATCAGCGCAACATGCTTTTTAAAGGGACTTTTGTTGTTTCAGGACACGCACGCGCTGTTGTTGTTGCCACAGGGCTCAAGACCATTATCGGAGAAATTTCTCGTAAGCTTTCAACATTTGATACAGAGATGCCTTTGAAGGCTGACATCAAGATACTTTCTCGCTTCATTACTCTTATTGTTTGTATCGCAAGTATTGTTCTTTTTATCGTAGGACTTCTCTATGGTAATTCTGTAAAAGAGATGTTTTTCACAGCAGTTGCAGTCGCTGTTTCAGTTGTGCCAGAAGGTCTGCCAATTGTGATTACTCTTGTTTTGGCTGCTGGAGTTTTTCGTATGGCAAAGCAAAACGCTCTTGTGAAGAGGCTTCAGGCGGTTGAGGCGCTGGGTCAAGCGCAAATTATTGCTGTCGACAAAACGGGGACGATTACAAAAAATGAGCTGACGGTCCAAAAAATATATGTGCTCGGTAGTGAGTTTGGAGTATCAGGAAATGGGTATGAACATACAGGAGAGGTAACCCTTAAAGGCTCTGCTATTGATGCAGCAAATCATCCTGAAGTCTTGCTTATGGGAAAAGTTGCGGTATTTTGTGCGAGTGCTCGAGCTTCATTTGCTCCAGAGGAAGGTGTTTGGAAAGTGTCGGGCGATCCGACCGAAGCGGCTCTCTATGTGTTTGGCAAAAAAGTTGGTTTCGATAAAGATGAGCTCGAACGTGAGGAGCCACAAATTTTTGATATTCCATTCGACTCAAAACTTAAATATCACGCAACAGTTCATGCTGTCGGCAAATCTAAATTCCTAACTGTTGTTGGTGCGCCTGAGGAGATAATAAAGCTTTCGGGATCTGTCTGGGCAGGCAAGTCAAAGAAGATGACGATGAAGGATAAGCAGGCTTTTGAAGATGCAGTGCATAAGATGTCAGGTCAAGGACTCAGGGTTCTTGCATGTGCGATTCAAGCACGAGCACCTAAAAATGTCTCACCAGATTCTCTGCCGAAGCTTACCCTTCTTGGTCTCTATGCTATGCGTGATGTGTTACGTGAAGGTGTGGCTGAATCCGTTCTTTCAGCGCAAAGAAGTGGTGTGCGTGTTGTGATGATCACGGGCGATCATCGAGTAACTGCACAGGCGATTGCTCGTGAGGCGGGAATTTGGAAGGAAGGGGACGATATTATTATCGGACAGGAAATTGATGAATTGAGTGATACAGAGCTTGCGCGAAAATTGGGTAAGGTTTCTATTTTTGCTCGTGTGGCGCCAGAACATAAGTTGCGTATCGTAGAAGCGTATCGAGCTCGCGGAGATGTTATTGCGATGACAGGTGATGGTGTAAACGATGCACTCTCGCTTGTTGCGGCTGATCTTGGAGTTGCGATGGGAAAGATTGGAACGGAAGTAACTAAAGATGCGGCAGATATAGTGCTCCTTGATGATAATTTTAAAAGTATCGTTGCGGCAATCGAAGAAGGAAGGGGGATTTATAGTACGATCCGTAAGGTTTTAGTGTATCTATTTTCAACTGGCCTTGGAGAATTTCTTACTATTGCTCTCGCAGTCGTTCTCGCTATGCCACTCCCAATTCTTCCAACTCAAATTCTTTGGCTCAATCTTGTAACTGACGGTTTTCTCGTGGTTTCGCTTGCGGTGGAACCAAAAGAAGTACTCGATAAGCGAAAACGAAATCGAGCTCTTATAGATAAACCTATGCTTCTCCGTATTCTCTCTATGGGTCTTGTTATGACAGTCGGAAGTCTTATTCTTTTTGCAGAGCTTTATAAAACTGACTTGATAAAGGCTGGAACGGTTGCCCTAACTTCACTTGCAGTTTTTCAGTGGTTTAATATTTGGAATTGTCGATCTGATAGCGCATCAATCTTTCAGAGCAATCCTCTCAAAAATCCATTTCTTCTTATTTCAACTATCGTTGTAATTGTGCTTCACATGAGCATTCTTTACACAAGTCTTGGTCAGAGACTTTTTCGCACAACAGCGCTCTCGCTTACTGAATGGGCAGGTATTCTTCTTATGGCGCTTTCGATTATTGTAGTTGAAGAAGTGCGCAAATTCATATATCGTAGGAGACATATCGCGTAAATCTATGAATTCAACAGAGAAAAACATTATTACCCATAGCGGTCGCTTTCATGCTGATGAAGTTTTCGGTGTTGCGGCACTACTTACGGTCTATCCTGATGCAAAAATTATCAGAACACGAGATCCAGAAGTAATCAAAACTGGCGATATTGTTCTTGATGTGGGCGGTATTCATGATGAATCAAAAGATCTTTTTGACCACCATCAGATTGGAGGTGCAGGTAAGCATGAAAATGGAATTCCTTATGCTTCATTTGGTTTAGTTTGGAAAAAGTATGGGGTGCATATCGTAGGTTCTCCTGAAGTAGCTGTTATCATTGAAAAATATTTAGTGATGCCGATCGATGCTGGTGACAATGGGTTTGATATTACTGCGCCCGTCACATCAGGTGTTGATCCTTTTCTTATACAAGACCTGATGTTTCTCTTTGTTCCAACTTGGAATGAAAAAACGAGAACCTTCGATCAGGGTTTCTTTGAAGTTTTAGATATTGCACGTAAGGTTCTTCTTCGGTCTATCATTCGAGCTCGAGCTGATGTGTTAGGGATCGATAACGTTCGCAAGGCATATGAGGATGCAAAAGATAAAAGACTTCTTGTTCTCAGTGAAAGGTATCACTATAAGGAAGTTGTATACAATCATCTCGAAACACTGTATGTCGTGTTGCCAGATTCACAGCCGGGAAAGTGGAAAATTCAGGCAATTGAAGAGAATTCAGGTACGTTTAAACTGAGAAAAAAGCTTCCAGAAGAGTGGGCAGGAAAAAAAGACAAAGAATTGCAAAATGTTACAGGAGTATCGGATGCGGTCTTTTGCCACACAGGTCGTTTTATTGCGGTTGCGGGTTCAAAGGAAGGCGCGCTCAAACTTGCAGAACTGGCTCTAAAGGCTTAATTCTGCTATCTTTGACTTCTGTTTTGATCCTTAATTTTTAAAAAATGGCATTTATAGATGAAATAAAAATACATATTAAAGCGGGCCGTGGCGGCGAAGGTGTTGTTCGCTGGCTTCACGAAAAAAGTAAAGAGTTTTCAGGTCCGTCAGGAGGTAATGGTGGTCCAGGTGGAGATGTCTATGCTGAGGCGGTTTTAGACCTCGGTATGCTTCAGCGATATCAAAATATTAAAGAGTTGGTAGCGGGAGATGGAGCGGCGGGTGCAAAAAATAGTCGTCAGGGAAAAGCAGCAGATGATCTTATTATCCCTGTTCCTGTTGGTTCCGTAATTACTAATCTTGCAACTGAAGAAAGATTTGAACTCATTAAAGCCGATCAAAAAGTTCTTCTGCTTAAAGGTGGGCGAGGTGGACTTGGAAACGAGCATTTCAAAGCATCAACAAACATCAGGCCGCTTCAATCAACTCCTGGAAGAGACGGAGAAGAGGCTGATTTCTTAATAGAGCTTGAGCTTATTGCGCAGGTTGGTTTGATTGGACTTCCAAATGCAGGTAAGTCGAGTCTTTTAAATGCTGTTACGCGTGCGCGCGCAAAAGTGGGGAATTTTGCTTTTACTACACTTGAGCCAAACCTCGGTGATTTGTACGGATACATTATTGCCGACATTCCAGGTCTTATTGAAGGTGCTTCCGAAGGCAAAGGCTTGGGTCATAAATTTTTGCGTCATATTAAAAAAACTGAATTTCTTGCACATTGTGTTTCTTTGGAAAATGAAAACCCAAGAGAGGTGTATGACATTATCAGACGCGAGCTCAGTGAGTACAGTAAGGATCTCTTGGAAAAGAAAGAGCTTTTAGTTTTTACTAAAAAAGATTTAATTGATGCAGAAACTCTCAAGGCGAAACTTGAGATGTTCAAAGATCTCAACAAACCAACATTTGTTATTTCTGTTTATGACGAAGAGGGTATTAAGACATTTGCCGACGAGCTTGTTAAAATTCTTCGCTCGTAGAAGTCGCTCGTACTCATTTTGAAAAAACAGGAAGAAGAATATATGCAATGACTTAAGTTATGATGTATATTCTTCAGGGCGTACTCGAATTCTCCAGTAAGAGAATTCAGAGTGCCGGAATAAATTTCTAATGAAATTTTTCCTCCTGCTCAGCACTTCCGCAGAGCCTTTTCAAAACGAGTGATCGCTTTAGTGAAAACCCCTCAGCTCAAAAGGGGTAGTTATCCGCTCCATAATGTTTTTTAAAAGCAGTGTTTCGTTCGGTCGAAGGGTCCTTAATCTGTATTTGTCTAGCTCAAAACCGTCTATTTTGTTAGAATGTGCGTATAAAAAATGAATAAAAAATACATTCCAACGATCGGTCTCGAAATACACGCAGAGCTAAAAACGCAGACAAAAATGTTCTGCAATTCAAAAAATGACACCGACGAAACACGTCCGAATGTGAATGTCTGTCCAATTTGTATGGGTCATCCCGGCACTCTTCCTGTTATTAATAAAGAAGCAGTTAAGCATGTTTTGAAAGTGGGAATGTCCGTAGGAGGTGAGCTTGCAGAGTTTACTGAGTTTGATCGAAAAAATTATTTCTATCCTGATATTCCAAAAGGCTATCAGATCAGTCAGTATAAATTTCCGCTTGTGAAAGGAGGTGAGCTTGCAGGAGTAAAACTTACACGTATTCATCTTGAGGAAGATACTGCGAAGTCTTCTCATGGCAATGAATCAAGTCTGGTTGATTTCAATAGAGCAGGTGTTCCTCTTATGGAATTAGTAACTGAGCCTGTTATACATTCAGCACTTGATGCTGGAAGTTTTGCTCGTGAATTGCAGCTCCTGTTGCAGTACCTCGGAGTTGCTGAAGCAAATATGGAAAAAGGTGAAATGCGCGTAGAGGCAAATATTTCAATCAGTGCAACGGACAAATTGGGCACTAAAGTAGAAGTAAAAAATCTCAACTCGTTTCGTTCAGTTGAAAAAGCAATTGCGTATGAGATAGAGCGACACACTGATCTTTTAGAAAAAGGTGAAAAAATCATTCAAGAGACTCGTGGTTGGGACGAAGAAAAACAAGAGACTTTTTCACAGCGCACCAAAGAAGATTCTCATGACTACCGCTATTTTCCTGATCCAGATCTTCCAAAAATAATTCGCTCAGAGGTCCCCGATCTTTCGGATGAAGCCCTTAAAAAAGACATGCCTGAAATTCCGGGAGAGAAAAGAGAGCGTTATAAAAATGATTACGGAATTAAAGAAGCTGATATAGAAGTTTTTGTGCGTGATAGGAAAGTGGCACAGTTTTTTGAAGAGGTTGTGGTTGTTTTGAAAGAAGACAAAAAAGCGGTACAAATTGCAGCAAACTATCTTGTGTCAGATACGCTTGGGCTCTTAAAGAAAAAAGAAGTTGAACTAAAAGATATAAAACTTACTCCACACTCTCTTGCTTCACTTTCGCTTCTTATAACTTCAGGCAAAATTTCTTCTCGCGGCGCAAAGGATCTTCTTCTGGTTCTTGTTGAGGAAGGAGGTGACCCAGAGGTGATTGCAGAGAAAAAAGGACTCTTTCAGAAAAGTGATCCAAGAGAGCTTGAGGCGCTTGTTCGAGGTGTATTCAGTGCAAATCCTTCTGTGGTGGCTGAATATAAGAGTGGCAAGGAAGCGGCTCTACAGTTTCTTGTTGGACAGAGCATGAAAGCATCAAAAGGCTCTGGAAATCCTGCTCTTATTCGAGAACTTATTATGAAACTTGGGAAGGAGTAAGTCCTGCATGTTTCTTGATATACTTGAGTGATAATACAAAATTATGGCAACTCAAAAAAAGAAAGAAATAGAAACTAAAGGAGGGGAAGAAAAAACTTTTTATTTTATTGCAGGACTACCTCGCAGTGGCTCAACACTTCTCGCAAACATTCTTGCGCAAAATCCTCGTTTCCATACCACCTCGACTTCGGGAATTATGGATATTATGTTTGGAGTTCGTAATACGTGGGACAAGCTTATCGAGTTTCAAGCGACTCCAAACGATGAAGCAAAAATCAGAGTGCTTCGGGGAATTTTGGAATCTTACTATGCGGATGTAGAAAAACCAGTTGTATTTGATAAGTGTCGTGGATGGCTTTCTCTTCTTGAGATGGCAGAAACTATTCTAGGCTACAAGGCAAAAGTATTGGTGCCAGTTCGAGATATTCGAGATGTTTTGGCAAGCTTTGAAAAGCTTTGGAGAGAAACTTCCCGCCGAGGTCAGATTCCTCAGGAGAGTGTTAATTATTTTAAATTTCAAACAGCACCTGGACGCTCCGAAGTGTGGCTTTCACCAGATCAGCCAGTAGGTCTTGCATACAATCGTATTACTGACGCACTTGTTCGAGGTTTTACTGACCGCATGTATTTTGTGGATTTTGATGATTTAACAACTCGAAGTGAGCAAGCAATGGAAGGTATTTATAAATTTCTCGGTGAGAAACATTTCAAACATAACTTTGAACATGTTGAGCAAGTGACATGGGAAGATGATTCAGTCCATGGATTTAAAGGGCTTCATAATATTCGTACTAAAGTAGAACCGATGACTCCGCAGTGGGGAACCGTTCTTGGCCCCTTTGCAGAGCAGTACAGTAAGCTTAATTTTTGGAAGAATAAATAAAGATCACTCGTACTCATTTTTTAAAATGAGTACTCGCTCCAGGGGAGACTTGAAAGTCCTGTTTCCAAGTAAAAACAAAAACCGCGTTTGAGCGCGGTTTTTGTTATAGATTTGTTCTGGATCTATAAGCCGAATTCTGTATGCTGCCCTGCAAGCAGGGCAGCACGATAGTTATTTATCTGGGCCGATTGTTGCCAATCGGCTCGAGCGGCACCCCGCTGCGTAGCAGCGGAATTTCAAATTTCAAAATCCAAATTTCAAACTGTGTAATTTGATATTGGAAATTGGTCATTTTCCCACAAAGGAAAATGATATCGAAAGATTTTTATGACGTAGTCATTAAAAATTTTTGATACATTTGTCATTCCGATGCTACGCATCGGTACGGCCTTGCATGTAGGTAAGGATTTTGCCGTTTCACTCTCGTATTACTACAAGATTATTCCAAAATTGCTTCTGGAATCCTCTGCCTTTCGGCTTTGGCGTCACTGCTCGCACCTGTCACATTACTGTGCGCGGGCGTTACCCGCTACCGTCCTACTTGTTTTACGAAGTACATGTTCGGACTTTCCTCTGTATATATCAAAAGACACATACAGCAACTATCCAATCTAGAACTCTATCATTATAGCATAAATATGATCTGAAATCAAACAGTTTTTCACTCTTTTTTCTTGGAGACTTGAAGCTTTGCTTATATAATGTACCTAATTATTAGATAGTTTTATTCTATGGAGGAACCAAAAGTTTTATTTACTGAAAAGTGGGCGTCTGCGTTTTTACTTGGCGTTATCTTTGTTGCGCCACTTTTCTTTATGCCGCTTATTTCATCTCAGTTTGGTAAGGCTCTTGTGATATCAATTGCTGTGATATTGGTATTTGCTGCATTTATCTATACTTTAATTAAATATAAGACTGTAACTGTTCCGCGCTCATTGCTACTTCTTTCTGCGGCTAGTATTCCTCTTGTGTTTCTTCTTTCTTCAATCGGATCCTTCGCATGGAACATTGCCTCAGTTTCGCTTATAGGGTATGGCTATGAAATTGGAACAGCAAGTTTTATCACGCTTTGTTTCTTGACTCTTTTTCTTGTGACGGTCTTTTTTAAGACTAAAGAAAAAGTTTTTTACGCGTACCTTGCTTTCTTCATGGCACTTCTTGTTGTTGCTTTGTTTCAATTAGTACGGTTATTTTTTCCACAAGCTTTAACTCTGGGGACATTTTTTAGTTCGACGGCTAATCTTGTTGGTAAATGGAGTGATTTGGGCATTTTCTTTTCTATTGGACTCCTCCTTTCTCTCGTGAGTCTTGAGAGCCTTGCTCTCTCTAAACTTTTCAGAGTTATTCTTCGAATTGTGTATATATTTTCTGTTTGTTTTCTTATCATCGTCAATTTTCCTTTTCTGTGGGTATTGCTCGGTCTACTCTCTCTCTCATTCTCAGTGTATCTTTGGAAAAAACGTCAAGCACTTTCTCTAGAAGGTGCTACGAATAGTAGAAAATTACCTCGTTATGCATTGGGAGTATTGCTTATTTCGTTGGTTGCCTTTTTTGGTTCGTCTTATATTGGTCAATTTACTTCAACAAAACTCAATATTTCGTATCTTGAAGCAAAGCCTGACTGGGTAGCCACATGGAATATTGGAAAAGCAGTCTTAAGTGCAGATCCTGTTTTTGGAACTGGTCCTAACCGATTCTTAAACGCTTGGTACGAGCTAAAACCTACTACTGTTAATCTTACTCCTTTCTGGAATACAGATTTCGATTTTGCTGCAGGTTTGGTTCCCACTCTTATTATCTCAACTGGTATTCTCGGCGCTCTTGCATGGTTGCTTTTCTTTGTTCTCTTTATACGACTTGCGTATAAAGCCTTGCGACTAGATATTCCTGATCAATTTTCTCGATATCTTCTTGTGTCATCTCTTACGGTTTCAATCTTTCTTTGGCTTGTAGCGATTTTCTACATCCCAGGTTCTCTTATTTGGTTTCTCACTTTTGTCTTTACAGGTCTCTTCCTTTCGTTATTTTACACTCTGTCAGGTACATCTTCAGTGACCTATTCTTGGAGTACAAGTAAGTTGAGGGTTCCAAAAACCATCGCTCTTTGGATTGTTCTTATTCTTGCACTTGGTTGGGGAGGTTTATTGTCTGCAAAATCAATTTCTTCTGTCTATTTTCAAAAAGGTAGTCAAGTATTCGGTCAAACAGGAAATCCGAGTGATAGTGTTCCTTATATTGAAAAAGCATTGAAATTGTCATCAAACGATATTTATCACCGAACTCTTGCTGAATTTTATTTATTTAGATTGAATGGTTTGATTAACGGTAGTATTAAGCCGCAAGCTAATATTGATGCTGAAGTAGCTGAAGCGTTTCAGAAAGCTCAAGAAGAGGCGGGGCAAGCTGTGCTAAAAAATCCTCGTAATTACTACAACTGGATAGTTCTCGGAAATGTATTTGAAACCGTTGTTCCAGCTGGAACAAAAGATGCATACGAAACCGCTTTAAGAACCTATGGTGAGGCTCTTGCTGCTAATCCGACTAATCCTGCGATATATCTGATACTTGCTCGACTTGAAGGTGTGAAGGGAGATCTTGCAAAAGCTCGAGAGTATGCTCTAAGAGCATTAGACTTGAAGTCAAACTTTACTCAGGCTGCATTTATGCTCGCGCAGATTGAGATAGAATCAGGTAATTTGAAAGCCGCAATATCTGTTATTGAAAATGCAACTAAAATTGAGTCGAACAATGGAACTTCTTTCTTTCAATTAGGATTTCTTAAATATAATGATAAAGATTATCGAGGTGCTGTTGAAGCCTTTGACCGTGCTGTTGTTTTAGTGCCTGATTATGCTAATGCAAAGTATTTCAGAGGTCTAAGTCTTGTTCGTTTGGGTGATAGACTAAAAGCAACTGCAGATTTTGAAGCAATTCAATCTTCAAACCCTGATAATACCGAAATCAAACTTATTCTTCAGAATATCAAAGCCGGAAGAGATCCTTTTGTTGGTGCAACTCCTCCGATTGACAGTAAACCTGAAAATCGCGATATTCTTCCTGTTAAAGAGGAATAGAACGTGGTAAAAAAGATCTTTACATTTTTGCACAAGGAGATAAGCGGCCTACATCAGGCCGCCTATCTTTTAGCTTTCTTCGCGCTCCTTTCGCAGGTTTTAGGACTTGTTCGTGACAGAATGCTCGCACATCATTTTGGCGCAGGTGCTGTACTTGATGTGTACTACGCATCATTTCGTATACCTGACTTTATTTTTGTAACTATTGCATCTCTCGCATCTCTTTCTGTTCTTGTTCCACTTCTTATAGAAAAGATGAACAAAGATCCTGAAGAGGGTAAGCGCTTTATTCAAAGTATTTTTTCTTTCTTCTTTACAGTAATGGTTGGGACGAGTGTTGTTGCCTGGTTTCTCATGCCTTATATTTTGCCCAAAATATTTCCTGGAATTGGATCTGGGCAATTTGATGATCTGTTGAAATTCTCACGAATTCTTCTTCTGTCGCCAATTCTTCTTGGTATTTCAAATATTTATGCGAGCGTAACACAGGCTTTAGGGCGCTTCCTTATATATGCCTTAAGTCCAATTCTTTACAACGTAGGTATTATTATTGGAATCGTTTTTCTTGCCCCACTATGGGGACTTCAGGGTGTAATTTACGGAGTGCTTATAGGTGCGTTTCTTCATATGATAATTCAGATACCATTTCTCCTTAAAGAGGGGTTTTTACCTAAACTTTCTTATCGATTTCATCTCAAAACTGCGTTGCGTGTCTTTTCACTCTCTGTTCCTCGAACTATTGCACTAGCCGCAACACATATATCAGTGATTATACTTCTTTCGATTGCATCTCTTCTTGAAGTTGGGTCAATTGCAATCTTTAATCTTTCTTTCAATCTTCAGTCAGTACCACTTTCAATTATAGGGGTGAGTTACTCATTGGCTGCGTTTCCAACTCTTTCACGTTTATATGCTGAGTCGAAGATGAAAGATTTTCTTGATCATCTTATTGTGTCGCTTCGACATATTATTTTTTGGTCAGTGCCGGCAGCTGTGCTTTTTATAGTGCTTCGAGCTCAAATAGTTAGAACGGTTTTAGGTTCGGGTGAATTTACATGGGATGCAACACGTCTCACGGCTGCGACACTTGCTCTCTTTGTGGTCTCTGCGGTTTTTCAAGGAGTCATATTGCTTTTGGTTCGAGCATTTTATGCTGTTGGTAAAACATGGAAGCCACTCCTTGTAAATGTATTTTCTGCTCTTCTTACAATTGTGAGTGCGTATGGATTTGTGTATTTATTTAAGACGGCTCCATCATTTCGATTTTTCTTCGAGAGCCTGCTTCGAGTTTCAGATGTGCCAGGAACAGAGGTTTTAGGATTAGCACTCGGATTTTCTCTGGGGTCGATTCTTAATGGTGTGGTTTTATGGTTTTTGTGCAGGAAGGATTTCGGTCCATTTACAAGGTATGTGCGAAGGACAATCTTTGAAACTGTTTCAGCGAGTGTCTTAATGGGCTTTACCACGTATCTCATGCTCAATCTGCTTGATGGTGTGTTTAATGTAGATACGCTTTTAGGTATCTTTCTTCAGGGTCTAATCTCTGGAATTGTTGGAATCGTTGTAGCGATTATCGTTCTTAGGCTACTTAAAAGTAGGGAGCTTATGGATATGAAGACATCTCTTTCAAAACGACTCTTTAAAACTGCTGTTGTTGGTCCTGATGCGGATGTTATGTAGTCCTCTAGAATAACTCCGGGAATTCAGCTAGTATGTCCAGTGTATGAATAACATTCGTAATTTTTCAATTATTGCTCATATTGACCACGGAAAGTCGACTTTGGCCGACCGCTTGCTTGAGATTACAGGGACAATTGAAAAACGTAAAATGAAGGAACAAGTGCTTGACTCAATGGAGCTTGAGCGCGAGCGTGGCATCACAATCAAGATGCAGCCGGTGCGCATGAAATATGTATTAAACGGCACAGATTACATTTTCAACCTTATTGATACTCCGGGTCATATTGATTTCTCCTACGAAGTATCACGAGCCCTCAAGGCCGTTGAAGGGGTACTTCTTCTTGTGGATGCAACACAAGGCATTCAAGCTCAGACACTTTCTGTTTTGGGAATGGCACAAGAGTTGGGTCTTGTGGTTCTTCCTGTTGTAAGTAAGATCGACTCACCTTTGGCAGAAACTGACAAAGTAAAAAAAGAAGTTGCTCGTCTTTTGAAATGTGATCCTGACGAAGTGCTAGGAGTTTCTGGAAAAACAGGTGAGGGCGTTGCGCATCTTTTGGAAAAAATCGTAACACGCGTCCCTCCGCCACAGGGTGCTTTGAAGGAACCATTTCGATCTCTTGTGTTTGATTTTCAATATGATAACCATCGGGGAGTGATCGTCTATATCCGAGTTGTTTCAGGTTCTATTTCTCGTGGAGAAAAACTTATTTTTAAAGCATCTCGTGAAAGTTTTAATGCAATTGAAGTAGGTATTTTTTCACCTGATGAGGTTCCTGTAGAGAATCTCACAGCAGGTGAGATTGGCTACATAGTTACTGGCATTAAGGAGCCAGGTATTGCTTCGGTTGGAGATACAGTAACAGGTATTAAAGATACAAGTGAGCCTTTGCATGGTTATATGAATCCAAAACCTGTTGTGTGGGCATCGGTTTATCCAGAGAGTCAGGATGATTTCAATCTCTTACGCCAAGCTTTGAGTAGGCTCAAGCTTTCAGATTCATCGCTTTCATACGAAGAAGAATCCTCGGGAGCTTTGGGCCGAGGATTCCGTTGTGGTTTCTTAGGAATGCTTCATCTTGAAATTATTACTGAGCGCTTACGCCGTGAATTTAACCTAGAGCTTGTAGTGACGACTCCAAGTATTACGTATGAAGTAGTTCTCAAAGCTGGAAAGAAGCAGATTGTATATTCGCCACATCTTTTTCCAGAGAGTGGTTTGATTGATAAGGTTATTGAGCCGTGGGTTAAGGTGAGTATTATTTCACCTATGGATTATCTCGGAGGCATTCTTCAGGTACTTCATGATCACGAAGCTGAGGTTGGTGAAACTGAGAACTTTGGCGATAGTAGAACGCGAGTTGCTGTTTTGATGCCTCTTCGTGAACTCATGAGAGGGTTTTTTGATGAAATGAAAAGTGTTTCTTCGGGCTTTGCCTCGATCTCATATGAGATTGGTGAAATGCGTGATGCTGATGTGGTGAAACTTGATCTTCTTGTTGCTGAAGAGGTTGTGCCTGCTTTTACGCGCATTGTATCTCGTCGAAAAATGGAAACTGAAGCTGAGAAAGCTGTAGAGAAACTTTTTGGAATATTGCCAAAACAAATGTTTACTGTGAAAATTCAGGCAGTGGGAATGGGGAGAATTATTTCTTCGAGAACGCTTACAGCTATGAAGAAAAATGTTACAGGACATCTATACGGTGGCGACATTACTCGTAAACGAAAATTGTGGGATAAGCAGAAAGAAGGAAAAAAGAGAATGAAGGCGGAAGGGAATGTGAATATTCCTCATGAAGTGTTTCTCAAAATGATGAGGTCGGAGTAAGTTTTAGAGTTAAAAAAGCTTATAAATCATTTAGGCACGAGGCGCAGGCGAGACTTGCGACGTGATTTCTGAAGTGTAAAAATCAAAGATGTAGTTTTCGCTACTTCGCGGAAGTAAACGAGACCGCAACAAGGCGCATGGATAATGCAGGAGTCTTCTTTAAAAGAAGAGAGGGGTGTAGAGCAGTACCATGCTTATAATAATAAGTACTGCGATAATACTCCAAATAACTTTGATTATTTTTTTGTTGCGAGTGCTCCACATAATTCGTGGTGTATAATATCATGATGATACGCTTTTATCAAAAAAATAGAGAGCGTAGTGTCTATTCAAGATTGATTCTGGTGCTAGTTCTGATTGTAGGCTTATTTCTAGGAAAGGCTGCTTGGAATGCATACGGTGAAATGACGCAAACGAGACGTGAGGCAAAACGTACAGAAGATGAATTTAAGGCTCTGAGTATTCGTGGAGAGGCTTTGGCTGCAGATATTGAACGTCTTAAGACAGAGGAGGGGGTGGAAAAAGAGATTCGCAAGAGATTTAGTGTTGCAAAAGAAGGGGAGTACGTTGCGGTCATTGTTGACTCGTCAAAAGAAAAGGCCCCAGAGATAATTCCAGAGGAAAAAGGTTTCTTTGGAAAATTTTTTGATAAAATAAAATCGCTTTTTTAATCGCGACTGTGGCTTAGTGTTAAAATTGGTGCCTCTCAAGTATTAGACGTGAGTTTGATTCCTGCTACTCGAACCAAGAAGCTCAATTTTTTGATATAAAAAATCCGCCTGGGTGCCCAGGCGGATTTGTTGATTTAGCCCTGTTCGACTAATTGGACAATGTTCGCCCAATCCTCACGAGCTTCTTTTGAGATAAGACGGATTTTTTTTCTTGTACCCAAAGTTTTTTTTGGTTTTCTCCCTGATTTCAAACATTGAGGACACTTTTTGGCGCGGTTTTTGATGATTTCTGTGAAATGACCCTCTTCTTTAAGCTGCCGTGTCAAAGTTTCCAATTGATTAGCTGGCAAGCTTTTGAATCCATGCTCCTTCGTCGTGTAGAAGAATTTTGTGCATATAGAGCACTTCAGGATTTGTAGTATCATAGGAACCTCCTTGTAGATGTGTTCTGGTCCGGTGTAAATCTAATATAGATTAAATATCGAGTCAAATTAACGGTGTTTTGGTAAAAAAATATGATATACTTACCAACGTTAAAAGTAATTTACTGAATCTCATGAAAAAAGTTTCAATCTATTCAACACCTACATGTACTTATTGCAATATGGCAAAAGCGCTATTTAAGGAGAAGGGTGTTCAATATGAAGAGTTTAATGTAGCAGCAGACACAGTAAAGCGTCAGGAGATGATCGAAAAGAGTGGTCAAATGGGCGTGCCTGTAATTGAGATCGGTGATCAGATTATGGTAGGTTTCAGTCGTGAAAAAATCGAAGAACTCCTTGCATAATCTTTAAAAAATCCGCTTCCCGCGGATTTTTTAATGTCTCAAATAGAACTAAATATTATAAACAGTGATCCTTATCTTATAAAAACCTTGGTACATTACTTGGAGGTAATTGGTATAACGAAAGAAAAATTAAAGGTTACTTTGAGATTATATAGTGACCTTAATAAAAATACTGCTCTCAATTTTTAGGCAAAGACTATAGATATTCTGACAAGGAGCATATCTAATGTAAATATTTTAAAAGGTAAAAAAGATGCTAAACTGCCTTATGACATGTGTAGAATACCTGTCGTCAAATCTGGGCTTTATTTTAAATTGAGTATGTCCATGATAGGTTTGATTTGAGATATGAGCCGCCGTAGTTTAATGGATAGAACGAAGGTTTCCTAAACCCTTGATGCAGGTTCGATTCCTGCCGGTGGCACCAAACGATACTTCTGATTTTGAAAGCGAGAGAGAACCCCGCGCCGAAGGCGCGGGAATGGGCAAAAACTGCCGTCGCGTAGCGACGAAATGGGAGGGCGACGGTGCGGAAAAGTGGGCGGTTTTGTCACGAACCGAATGGTTCGTTCCAACTTTTTTGACGAAGGAGCTGATTTCGTGAAAATCAGTGGATGAAGCCAAAAAATTGGCTTGTTTCGTATCCAAAACCCACTCTCGCAAGGGTTCGACCCAATTGTTTCCTCGTAGTTCAAAATCTTTCTTTTCGGTCTTAAAAACAAGCGTGGCTCGCATGACTTCGTCTTTTTTCTTGATGTAAATATCTTTTGGAACATCGCCGTCAAGATATGCACTGACTAACTTTTCCATGCGCGTCTCGCTTGCTTTTAATTTGTCCGCAAGATTTTGAACATCACTTTGCGACATCTTTGTTTCTTCTTTCTCCCATTCGTTGATTTTCTCCAACATCCAATTTGTATATTCATTGCAAAGTGATATTGTTTGAAGCCGTTCCTTTAATTGAGAAACGAGAATGTCCTCACGCAAATATGATTGCGAGCATTTTCCTTTCTTTTTCGTGCACCTGTAATATCTATATTTTATTCCACTGTTTCCAGTTGCCCATTGAGCGGTAAACATGCTCGCACACTCTCCGCAACGAAAAAGACCAACAAAAGGAAAACGATGTCCATTTTTTACTTTGCGAGGTCGTTCTCGTTTCCTCAATTCTTTTTGTACGGCTTCAAACAACTTCGGGGAAATAATTGGTTCAAATGTGCCATCAAACCATTCTCCATGATGTTTAACAAATCCGAGATACGCTCGGTTTGTCAAAAGATGTTTGATGGCACATTTGGAAAGTGGCGTGTTGTTGGATGTGACAATGCCTAAATCCGCCAAAAATTGCGACATTGAAACCAGTCCGTGCGTACCCTTCACATATTCAACAAAAGCGACCTTCACGATTTTTGATTTTGTCGGATGAGGTTCGATATTCCTCGTTTTCTGATTATTCACATACCCGAAAGGCGCTTTTGTGAGCCACTCCCCACGGCGCACTTTTTGGCGGATTCCTCGCTTAGTATTCTCAACCAAGTTATCCGAATAATACTTTGATTGTCCGAACGCCACTTGTAACATAAAGAGCCCTTGCGGAGTGGGTTCAAACCAAAATGTCGGAAAGCGTAAAGACACTATATTCTCTTGATCTACTGCGTAGATAACACGACCACCGTCAACGGAGTTACGGGCGAGCCTGTCGGGGTGCCATGCCAAAATACCGACATTTCCCATTTCCTCAATTTTCGCCATCATTTCGCCGAATACTGCTCGCCCTGGTGTCTTTGCGCTTTTAGACTCTTGAAATTCCTCCATAATTTCAAGATTTTCTTTGCGAGCAAATTCACGAAGTTCAAACAACTGAGCTTCAATACTCATAATCTGTTTATTATCATCCTCTGTACTCTTGCGAGCGTAAAGAAAATATTTTGGTTTGTTCATAATTTTTTCCTTTAATTAAAATTGATAAAAATTATTTGGATACGAAACAAGAAACAAATCCGCCCACTTTTCCGTTTCCTCGCCCAGCCATTTCGTCGCTACGCGACGGCAGTTTTTGCCCATTCCCGCGCCTTCGGCGCGGGGTTCTCTCTCGCTTTCAAAATCAGAAGTATCGTTTGGTGCAGATATATTAACCTTTGCTCGAACCTTTTTTGAACGGAACTGACCGCCTCCGCTTCGCTCCGGCGGAACGCTCGGGCACGGCGGAATTCCCCCCAAACCCCCCTTCCGCCGTGCCCTCA
>Ga0163144_10003668_pt1 | contig 34909 bp, 37 predicted proteins | sample OliLak19BULKMAT1_FD_123175 | JGI IMG/M metagenome (GOLD analysis project Ga0163144, IMG submission 123175) | Freshwater microbial mat bacterial communities from Lake Vanda, McMurdo Dry Valleys, Antarctica - Oligotrophic Lake LV.19.BULKMAT1 | ecosystem: Environmental > Aquatic > Freshwater >...
TGAAGATAGCAGTACAATCATGGACGTTTACGAACCTTATTTGCTACAATTAGGCTTCCTAGACAGAACCCCCAGAGGGCGTATAGCTACCATTAATGCCTATCAACACCTGAACATACCCTATCCTAATGACTCATCTCAACAAAAGTTGCTATAAAACACTATGGACATTTCGCTCTTTAACTACGATTTACCAGAGCATTTTATCGCTCAAACACCACTTGAACCCCGTGATACTTCTAAATTGATGCTGATGAATCGGCAGTCAGGAAGTATAGAACACACCGTCTTTTCGGATATTATCAACCATCTGCATGACGGGGATGTCTTGGTGCTTAATGACACCCAAGTAATTCCCGCACGTTTAATGGCATTTAAACCCGATACACACGGTAAGGTAGAAGTTTTGTTGCTTCGCCAACTATCAGAAACAAATTGGCTTGTTATGGTGGGGGGCAGAAACGTAACTCTTGGCAAAAAGCTGGCTTTTGAAGGTACAGACATCACCGCCGAAATCATTGAAGAAAGAGAAACTTCACAGCGAGTCTTGGCGTTCAGTCACCCCGTCAATGACCTTCTTACAGATCTAGGTCAAATGCCGTTACCACCCTATATTCACCGTCAATTAGACGACAAAGCTCGCTATCAAACAGTCTATCATCGCCACAGTGGATCAGCTGCCGCCCCCACAGCAGGCTTACACTTTACCCCAGATTTATTGATTGGCTTGCGACAAAAAGGTGTTTTATTGGCTTATTGTACGCTCCACATTGGCTTAGATACGTTCCAGCCCGTCAAAGTAGAAAACATCACACATCATAAAATCCATAGCGAGTGGGCAACTTTAGACGCAACCAACGCCAAAATTATCAATGATGCAAAGCTAAGTGGTAAGCGCATCATTGCCGTAGGAACAACATCTGCTAGAACCATTGAGACTGCGGGCGTTTTAAGCGCAGGCGGTGACATTAGCAACCCCAATGTCAGCAATAATTTGTGTCCATGGCGACCAGTGATTGCTTTTGAACAGGACACCAATTTATTTATTTATCCGAGCTATCAGTGGCGTGTTCTAGATGGCATTATCACCAATTTTCACTTACCTAAATCATCGCTCTTAATGATGATTAGTGCTTTTGCTGGGCGTGATAATACACTCCATGCCTACGAAATCGCAAAACAAAATGCCTATCGTTTTTTCTCATTTGGTGATGCGATGTTCATTCGTTAGGACATTAATTCAGCGTTGACTTTTGTGACAGAAACCCTATAATCAAAAGTCGCTTTGTAAAAGTTTTAATACTTCTATTCGCCCAATTTTCCCCGCTAGTTGACCCGTAGAATCGGCTTTGGCTGTGGAAACAAGAGAAGGTTGGCAACAACTATGTATGCAATTATTCGTACCGGCGGTCGTCAGTTCCGCGCCGAAGTTGGTCAAACTATTGACGTGGAGCGTTTGCCCCACTCCGTAGGTGAAAGTTTCACTATTGAAGAAGTTCTTTTGGTTGGTAATGGCGACAATACTGTTGTTGGTCAACCTGTTGTTGACGGTGCATCCGTAAAAGTAACCGTCACAGAACAATTCCGTGGTGATAAGGTGATTGTTTTTAAGTATCGCCAACGCACCAGCTACCGCGTAAAGCGTGGTCATCGTCAATATCACACTCGTTTACACGTTGACGCAATTAATATTAGTTAGTTTAGTCGGAGGGAATTTACAATGGCACATAAAAAAGGCGGCGGTTCGTCACGTAATGGTCGTGATAGTAACGCCCAACGACTTGGCGTAAAGAAATTTGGTGGTGAGCTTGTCATCTCTGGCAATATCATCGTTCGCCAACGTGGGACACATTTTCATCCCGGCTTGAATGTCGGCATGGGCAAAGACCACACCATTTTTGCGACCACACAAGGTTACGTTGTTTTCGAACGTATGCGCGGGCGTGACGGTCAAAAGCAAATCAGTGTATACGCTGAATTGCCCCAAAAAGCACAGTAAAACACTCTCACCCATTTTTGGTATCACGCCACCCTTACACAAGGAGCCGTGATACATAAGGAGCTAAAATGAAAGCCGCTATTCACCCTAAATGGTATTCCAATGCCAAAGTCACCTGTATGTCTTGTTCTACAACATGGATAACAGGCGCAACTGTTCCTACCATTCAAACCGAAATTTGCTCTAACTGCCACCCCTTCTATACTGGTGAACAACGTATCATCGACACTGAAGGTCGCGTAGACAAATTTATGAAGCGTTTGCAACAACGTGACCAAATCATGGCTGACCAAGTGTCTGCTAAAGCATCACTTACGCCTATGGATTTGCCCGTTTCAGAACTTGGTTTGACCAAGCGTTATCTCACCATCCTTGAAGAAAACGGCATTAACATTGTTGAAGACGTTTTGAAGAAATTCTCTGCCGAAGGCGACGAAGGTCTTCTTGCACTCAACGGCATTGGTCGTCAAGTAGTTGCCGACATTAAGAAGGGCTTACGCGCACGCGGTTATAAGCTCCCTGCCGATTCTGACGACAACGCAGAATAAATCCTCGTATAAGATGGCAGGCATTCTCCGCCTGCCATTTTCATTTTTTACTATAATCAATGATAGATCACTTCAATCAGCACCCTTGTAAACAGGTGTTGGAATGACTCGGCTTGTCACGTTACTTTTTAAGGATATAGCACTGTGAAGCATGATTCTGGCAAATTAGAAGTCATTTGTGGCAGTATGTTTTCTGGCAAAACCGAAGAACTCATTAGACGTATCCGTCGCGCAATTATTGCTCATCAAAATGTGCAAGTTTTTAAACCACAACTGGATAACAGATTTGGCATTGAAAGCGTTACAAGCCACAATGGCATAAGAGTAACCGCAAAGCCCGTTGTAAGTTCTAAAGATATTGAGCTTTTCTTAGAACCACAAACAACAGTAATTGCCATTGATGAAGTTCAATTCTTCGATTCTGATATTGTTCAAGTCACAAAAAACCTTGCCAATAAAGGTTTTCGCGTTATAGTTGCAGGGTTAGATATGGATTTTCGCGGTGAGCCTTTTGGATGCATGCCACAATTACTTTGTTGTGCCGAAGAAGTCACCAAACTAAACGCCATTTGTGTGGTTTGTGGTAGGCTTGCCACAAGAACACAGCGCCTCGTCAATGGGCAACCCGCACGCTATAATGACGCGGTGATTATGGTAGGCGCACAAGAAAGCTATGAAGCGCGTTGTAGAGAATGCCACGAAGTACCAAATGAATGATGGGGTAACGCATGAAACGCCCGCTTGATGAATCGAATGAGATTATTCGTCACGAATCTAAAGCCTTACGAGATGTTATTCAGCACGTCAATCAGGTACTTGTAGGTCAGGAACGTCTCATCAATCGTATGCTGATTGCGCTTTTGTGTGGTGGGCATATTCTTGTAGAGGGTGTTCCTGGTTTAGCAAAAACACTCGCTGTCAAGACGCTGGCAAGTGCCATTGATGCTCAATTTAAGCGAATTCAATTTACACCTGATTTATTGCCGTCAGACTTAATCGGCACACTCATCTATCAACCAACCACTGGCGATTTTGTGCCTCGAAGGGGCCCCATCTTTGCGAACATTGTGCTTGCCGACGAAATTAACCGCGCTCCTGCCAAAGTGCAATCAGCCTTGCTAGAGGCAATGGAAGAACGACAGGTAACACTTGGCGACACAACCCATTCTCTTGATAATCCCTTTATGGTGCTTGCGACACAAAACCCCATAGAACAAGAAGGCACATACACGCTACCCGAAGCTCAGCTTGACCGTTTTTTGCTAAAAGTCGTCGTTACATACCCCTCTCGAGCAGAAGAATCACTCATTATAGAGCGTATGGGTGGGAAAGCCCCTGAAAAATTAAAGCCTGCCATTGATACCCAAACCCTCGCACGCCTAAGCCAAATGGTTCATGGTATTTATGTTGACCAGCGCGTTGTGGATTACGTCTTAAATATCATCAGTGCAACTCGCAAACCTGCCGAAGAAGGCTTTAAGAAACTTCAGCCTCTCATTGCATTTGGGGCATCACCCCGTGCTACGCTTGCGTTAGTACGTACTTCAAAAGCACTCGCATTCATCAATGGTCGTAGTTACGTCACGCCAGATGATGTAAAAAATGTGGCTATGGATGTCCTTCGGCATCGCGTTATTCCATCGTTTGAAGCGCAAGCAGAAGGTATTAGCTCAAGCCAAATTATTCTGCAAATCCTTAAGCAAATTGAAGTGCCATAATGCTCTCGCCCCGATTAATGGCTAAAATCAAGCACATTGAGCTTAAAACACGCAGACTGGTTCAAAACCAATTGGTGGGGGCATACATGTCTGCCTACAAAGGGCAAGGAATCACGTTTAATTCCGTACGCCCTTATGAGTTTGGTGACGATGTTAGAAGCATGGATTGGAAAGTAACTGCACGCACAGGCACGCCCCACGTTAAAACCTTTATTGAAGAACGAGAGCTTACTCTCATGCTGGTGATTGATGCCAGTGCCTCTGTGTTGTTTGGCACAGTAGAAAAACAAAAGCGAGATTTTGCTTCTGAGATTGCATCCATCCTAGCATGGAGCGCAACATTCAATCATGACCGTGTTGGGTTACTTATTTTTAGCGAAGAAGTAGAATACTACATTCCCCCCAAAAGAGGTCGCAATCACGTTTTGCACCTCATTCAAACACTTCTCACCTTCCAGCCAAAACACAAGGGGACAAACCTCCAACGCGCCTTACAAACACTAAACCACCTTAAAGACAGAGGCGCAATAGTATTCATCATGTCCGATTTCCTTACAGAGTCACAAGAATTCTTCAATCAGTTGCGAATGACAGCTATTCGCCATGAAGTTGTTGCCTTAGTGCTATCCGACCCTCTTGAAGAAGGCATACCTGATGTTGGCATCATACAACTTGAAGACGCGGAAACAGGTGCTGTTCTTTGGGTAGACACATCCTCTTCCAAATGGAGACAAGATTTTGTCATCCAGCGTCAAACGCAAATCGAAACACGCGACACCTTATTACAACGCGCCCAAGTAAAACGCCTTGATTTAATGCCACATGAAGATTACATTCATGCACTACGAAAGTTTTTTATACAACAGGCTCTCAAACGCTCATGATGCAAAAGTTGCTTTTTACGCTAATTTTCTTGGCTAGTGGGGTGTTTGTTACGGCACAAACCGAGCAACCGCGCCTCATTACCGCCCAAACATTAGCCAGCAACACAACGCCCCTTCTTGGTGAACCTTTTGAATTAAAGATTGTGGCTTCTGTTCAAAAGGACGTTAGCCTATTGGGATGGGTAAAACTGCCGTTACGTTTATCGCCGCTCACTATTCTTAACGAAAATGAGCTAGAAATTTCTGAGACAGAAAATAATTTGTTGTATGAGCAGCGTTTTGAGGCTGTGTTGTGGGATGTAGGGACTTATATCACCCCCGAAATTTGGCTAGAGTATCAAGACATAGATGGCGTAAAAAGGCAACCCTTTGAATCCCTGACACTGACCGTAGCCTCGCAAATAACGGATGAAGAAGCCCTGCTTCTGCCATCAATCCCACCCCAAGACTTGCCTGCGCTCGCACAGCGGGTAATCTTCACTGGCATATTTGTAGTAACCATTATTCTCATTATGCTGTATTGGGTACTAAAAAGACGACAAGGCTTAGTAATGGGCTTAATAGGTGGAACACCTTTACAGCAAGCCCTAGTTCAAATAGAAGAACTTCAGCACCACATGCCCGACAGTACCGTTTTATACCTTTTGATCAGTCAAATTTTGCGCCGGTATTTGTTAGAGATGACGCGCATAAACACTATTGAAATGACCACATCGGAGCTTCTACAAACATTTAGAGAATCAGATACGCTTACTACAACGCTTACCAGCGGGCTAAAAACGCTCTTAGAACAAGCCGATTTGGTGAAATTTGCCAAGTTTCAGCCTGAAAACAGCGCATCTTACCTTAGCTATACATCACGCTGGCTTAAAGATGCTAATGCCCATTTGGAAGGTCACATCCAATGACCCTAGAAACCTTTCGTTTAGCACAACCACTAGCCCTATTACTCTTGTTATGGCTTATTTTTTGGTATCGTCGCCAGCATAACACCCCACCAAGTGTCATTAGCTACTCCGATACTCGAATACTGAGCGGTTTACCCCTTTCTTACAGACTTAGGTTACGTAAACTTCCAAATGCCACAAGGCTTCTGGCATGGAGTTTCTTGGTGCTGGCATTGGCTCGCCCCCAACTAGGGAGTGAAATTATCACGCTTTATGGCAATGGTATAGACATCGTTTTTGCCATTGATATATCGGATAGTATGGGAACGCGTGATTTTGATGGGCTAACACGCTTAGAAGCTACCAAACTAGTGATTGAACAATTTACACAGGAACGCCCAAACAATCGTTTTGGGGTTGTTGTCTTTGCCGAAGAGTCTTTTTATTTGTCCCCACCCACCCTTGATAATCAGTTCATCAGGCAAATTCTCAGAACAATTCAACAAGCCACAGATTTAGGTTTAAGTAACCGTAGCGCAATTGGTGTAGGAATTGCTTCTTCATCCAACATGCTTCTTAAGAGCGATGCTCAAAGCAAGGTCGTTATTTTATTAACCGACGGCGAGAATAACGCAGGCGTAATAGACCCGATTATTGCAGCACAAGCCTCAAAAACACTCGGTATAAGGGTTTATACTGTAGGCATTGGTCAAGCGAGACAAGATGATGAGTCACTAAGTGGTTTTGATGAACAACTTTTAAGAGAAGTTGCTTTTATGGGTAATGGAGCTTACTATAACGCCTTAGATTCACGCGACTTAACGGTTATCTATCAAGCCATTGACGCTCTAGAAAGTCGTCGTATAGATAGAACCTTGAACGTGCTTTGGCAAGACCAAGCCTTTATTGTTTTGTGGATTGCCCTTATCTTGCTTATCCTAGAGCGTGTCTTAAGACACACGATATTTCAAACATTGCCATGATACTTAATCCCAACGCCCTATTACTTTTAATCTGTATCCCCGTGTTGCTCATCTTTTTTCTGTGGCGAGAGATTGTGCGTGCCAAGTCACTTCAAAAATTAGGGGACAAACAGCTGATAGACCACCTAATTTTGCGCGTAAGCTACCCCAAAAGACGGCTTAAAACAGTTTCATGGCTCATCGTCTTGGTCATGATAATTGTTGCGTTGGCACGTCCTGTCTGGGGCGTTGAACCTCGTCTCATCCAATACGAAGGGTCTGAGATTGTTTTTGTAGTTGATGTAAGCCTTAGCATGGACGCGCAGGACACCTTACCCAGTCGTCTAGAACGCGCGCTCGTTGACCTGTCACTCATCGCAACCTCTTTAGGCAATGCCAATATAGGCATCGTCATTTTCGCTGGCACTAATCAAGTTTACTTGCCGTTTACAAGTGACCTCTCGCTCGTTACGACATTTGCGCAGGGAATTTCTTCCAATGCCATCAGCCAGCAGGGAACAGCCATTGCAGATGCGCTTTCTTCTGTGTTGTTAAATTATCCATCTCAAGGCTCGCTCCAAGTTATTTTAATGAGTGATGGCGAAAACCACGAATGGAACACCACTGCAACATTAGAAGCCTTCACCGAAGCGCAAATTCCTATCCACACCCTGCAATACGGCACGTCAGAGGGCGCACTTATCCCTGTATATGGGGTACAGGGTGAACTTACAGGCTATAAAACCGATGCTAACGGCGTACTTGTCACCACACGCGTGGATGGCACATTACTTGAGCTAATTGCCCAGACAACTGGTGGAAGGTTTTTTGCCCCAGACTCTTTTGGCCTTGACGCATTCATTCAAGAAATTCAAACTACCGCGCTCTTAGAAACAACAAATACACGCCCTATTGAACAATTCAGTCTCTTCATCTTCTTAGGTATTCTCATACTTTCGATGGAGATTGTTCTAACAGAAAGCAGGGCAACCGAATGAAAAAACACCTTTGGTTTCTGATAATTATCCTTTTAGGGTGCGCCCCCAGTCCTGCCGAGCGCAACAATGTTGCCAACAACTTGCTTAGCCAAAATAATCCTCGTGAAGCCCTTCGTGCTTATCAATCAGCACTGATTACCGAACCCAATAACGCTCTTATTTACTTCAATACTGCACTCGCTTATGAAGAACTTGGCGAGTTCAATTTAGCGATTGACGCATTGCTACAAGCGATTCAGCGTGGCGACACCGCACTACAGGCAGATGCTTATTTTAACTTGGGCAATCTCTACGCCAATCAATCACAATACGAGCAAGCCATCAACGCCTATCAACAGGCTATCTTACTTAGCCCAAGCAACAACGCACGCTATAACCTAGAAATCGCTCTGAGAAACCGCTACAAACCCACACCGACACCACTTGAACTACAAACACAACCCGAAGAGGCGCAAGCAGACGCATCAGCTACCCCAACGCCTAATCCCGACAATGCTCTGCCCCCCACAGCAACCATGCCACCAGAATTGCCGGGCAGTGACCCTACCGAAGAGCGCGTAGGCATACGAGGCGAAGAACGAGAAAGCATCCCAACAACACCACGTCCAAGCGTACAAGGCACATTTACAGTACAAGAAGCAGAACGTCTACTAGAAGAGGCAGAACCCGTCAGAGATGACTTAACGGGTAAATTCAAAGAAAGCACACCAATGCCCATCACCCCCGTTTCTGGAAAGGACTGGTAGATGCGCTACTGTTTTTTTTGTGCGCTGATTATGCTGTCCTTTGTTAAAGTGGCGGGACAAGATGAGAGCGTTTCAAGCTATCTACAATCTGCAATAGACAATCCCACACCCTACGTTGGACAACCCATAAAATACATCCTTCGCATTTATGATGCGGGCTTACCCAGTGATGCGTCTTTATCGCTCCCGTCTTTTGAAGGGTTTGGGCAAACCACTTTAGAATCTCCCGATACTTTTGTAGAAGTTGTTGACGGCTTTCCCTACAACGTCATTACGCAAGAGGTTCTTCTATACCCACTAAGAGGGGGCGATTTTGTCATCCAACCCAGTTATCTCAATGTGTCAGAAACCGCCTTTGAAAATCGTCAACGTCTAGCAAGTTTGGCTTTAGCCGTTAATGTTCAACCATTGCCATTGAATGCTCCAGTTTCTTTTCAGAATGCCGTCGGACAATTTACGGCAAGCTGGGCAACAGATGTAACAGAATCTCTTGCAGGAGGTGTTGTTATCCTTACACTTGCTATTGATGGAGACGGAAACATCAAAAATATCCTTGCTCCAGATTTCAAGCTTGATACAAACCAATGGCGCGTGTTGCCTCGCAGTCCAAACCTTGTGATGCAAACATCAACGCTGGGTACGAAGCAATTCCAATGGGTTCTAATTCCAAAACGCACAGGGTTTCTTGAAATTTCTGCCTTGGAATTCAGCTTTTTTAACTTAGACACTCAGCAATACCAGGTGAAGCAGCTAGAAAGCATTACCATTGCCGTAGAAACAACCTCATCAAATAACCCACCAGAAATACCCCAAGAAGTGGCACCGATAGTTTTTCTACAAAATAGCACTCCATCTTACTTTCAGGCGCAGTTACCCTCTTTCATCGAGTGGTTGTTATGGGCTGTTTTGCCTATCATTGCTTTAGTCGTGTTTCTTATAAAAACGATAAAGCCCTCACGCCGTACATCCAAAATAGAGTTATCTGCCATCAAAAGTCACTTGCAGTCACTCGCTACCCAACCACCTTATGAAGCCTACACAGGGTTTAGCACCCAATTGAAAAATTATACCCGTATCAGAGCTTCTCAACAGCAACTTACCCCCGAACAATGGCTACAACAACTTCCCCCCCAGCTGCAAAAACAGCTTAAAGAACATCTAGAAGATGCCAAGCAAGCTCGTTATTCCACAGCCACACATGAGGATAAAAAAGTATTTGCGCTACGCACTTATAAACTCATTGTGGCGATTGAAAATTCTCAAACAAAGGGTGTAAAGTAATGAAGGGTTTGTTGCTGCTTGTCTTATTATGGGGTGGAGTGGCTTTTGCACAGGAGTTTGATGTAGAAACCCGCTTGCGTCAACAAGATTTTAACGCTGTCATTCAATTCTACGAAGACAAGCTACAAAACGCAGAGACCTTAAATTCGGCAGATTACTATCATCTAGGGATCTCTTATTTTTACACAAATCAAAACGGAAAAGCCCTCCTACACTATTTGCAGGCGTGGTCGTTAAACCCCAGAGAAGAACTTATTGTTCGCGCACTCTCAAGCATCTTCACCATCACACAACAACCTCTTGAACAACAGAACATTGTCTTTTCGGCTCTCAATACCCTAGAGTCGCTCCTATCACTTGGCGAACAATGGTGGCTATCTTTAGTTATCTGGTCTTTAATATGGGGGTTACTCATTGTCCTAAAGCCAATAAAGACCACACGCCGAGTAACATTATCCATCGCTCTTTTGGTTTTCATCACCCTTATGGGGCGTTACTGGCTCTCAACCACTTATCCAATAGGCGTTACTCTTTCAGCAACGCCTGTGTACACAGGGCAAGATACATCATATTTACAGCTATACACGTTTCCCGAAGCAACGCTTTTCCGTGTTATAGAGAAAAAAGACCAGTGGTCCAAGATAGAACTTCTCGATGGCAGAACGGGATGGGTTTCCTCGCAAAATACTCAAACACTAGTCGATATGCGTCAATAACTTCGGAATGTCTTCTGGTAGATGGGCTATCCTTATGCCCGCTTTAGTCCATTCATCTTCTTTTTCTTCGGCAGATGTCCCTAATCCGCCTACCATTGCGCCACCATGTCCAAAACGATATCCCTTAGGTAAGCGATGACCTACAATCATACCAACGATGGGCTTTGTCATTTCATTACGGGCGTAATTAGAAACATCTAGCTCTTCACGTCCACCAATTTCGCCAATGACAACCACTCGTTCGGTGTTAATGTCATCTTCAAACGCCTGAAGAACACTGACTAAAGATGTCCCCACCAAAGAGCCGCCACCAATACTCACAAGGGCACTTTGCCCCATACCCACCTTGGTTAGCAAATGTGCCACTTGGTGAAGCAATGTGCCACTTTTAGACACAATACCTATATTCCCCTGTGCACTAACGTAAGGAGGAATCATGCCAATAAGAGTTCTATTCGGAAGACAAATGCCAGAAGAATTGGGCCCCAGTAAGGAAACCCCATTTTGGCGAGCATAGCGAATAACGCGCATCGTATCGTGAAGTGGCATGTGTTCTGTGATGCAAATAATGCTTTTGATGCCCGCATTTATCGCTTCAAAAATAGCATCACTGGCAAATTCAGGGGGTACAGCAACAAGACTTGTATTTGCCCCAGTAGATTCCACAGCGCGTTTCATCGTATCAAAGACAGGCTTGCCTAAAAACCACTCCCCCCCCTTTCCTGGGGTAACGCCACCCACAATATCAGTGCCATAATCCAGCATGACCTTTGTAAAATAATGCCCAAAGCGTCCTGTAATTCCCTGTACAATAACCATCGGTGGTAGTGACAAAATAATACTCATACAGAGACTTTCCGCACTGCCAATCCCACCGCTTCTGTAAGCGTATGAGCCACACTTACGTTACGCAAACGAGCGTTGTGGATAATGTCCTGTGCCATAGATTCGTCTTGCCCCTCAAGAATTACAATAACGGGTTTTTCAATGCCTTGTAAACCAGCTATAAAATGTTCGGCAATACTGGTGATGGGATACCACATGCTAAAAAGATAGACCATCACGACACTTGTTTTAGGGTTAAAACTAACCAGTTCTAACGCCCTCTCGAGAATTTCAAGCAGCCTATCGTCTTCAATTTCCAAAAAACAACTGGGCGCAAGTTTGGCTTCTGCACCAAAATGATAAATAGCATCTATCATCGCCATACACAACCCCGCACCATTCGCAATACAACCTACTTGCCCCCCCAGTTCAATATACTGTAAAGCAGGCAACGATTCGACAGGCTCGTCTACCAGTTGCGATTGTCTATAGCTAGCTCTTTCGTCAATGTCTATTTCTATGCCCCAAACGGCATAAGCACCGTCTACCCACTCTAAGGAATAAACATCAATAAGTTCAGCATCACTTTCTATAAAACAACGATACATAGCTTTTACCACTCTCACCACGCCGCGCCATTGCTCTTGCACAATGTTCAAGTCTCCCGCCATGTTGTTAACCTGATACCCATGCAGTCCCGTAATGCTATCAACAAGTTCTACAGAAATAAGCGGTTGTTTATTCGTGTATAAAGCGAGTTGTACCTGAACACATTGGTTTTGTCGGTTAATGTCCAATCGCAGGCTTAATCTATTCTCTAACCGATTAACTTGTTTGTCTTTTGGCACAATTTGGATTTGATACCGCTCTAAAATTCGTTGCTTCTGACCCGCCGATAGCTTCAATGGGACTTTCTCCTCATTCAACAAAGTACAACATTGCATGGATTTTACAGCGCGGTATACTCTATACCTAGTTCTAAAATGAATCCACGTCATCAGGTTGTACTTTTCACGGATAAAACTATACTAAAAAGAGAGCTACATTCCCTATTCGCTAGGAGTTTCTATGAAATCTACAAAATTAAATCGAGCATTGGTAACGCTTGTTGTTGCTATCTCGCTTTTACTCGGTAGTGTGTCTTATGCACAAACAACCAACTTACTTCAAAACGCTGGCTTCAACGGCAGTTTTACAACGTTACAAGGTGAACAACCCCGTGAAGTTGCCAGTAACTGGACTCCGTGGAACGCACCTCGTACATCCTCCATGCCATCTTTTCAAAATACCCAACCTAAATATTTCGCTTCTACAAACGCCGTAGCCAATGGTGCGCTTTCGCGTATCCGTAATGGGCAAAACGCTCAGGTCTATTTTTCTTTTTTCGAAACACACGATGGTGGTGTTTACCAGCAAGTAACAGGTATCACGCCAGGCACAGAGCTTCGTTTTAGTATTTATGCTCATGTATGGTCAACAACCTTTGATGACCTCAATCTGAGCGAAGACCCCGGCGATGTGAGTGTGCGTGTCGGCATCGACCCATCAGGTGGCACAGATGCGCTCTCAAGCTCTGTTCAGTATTCTACCCCACTTGTTGCTTATGATGCTTATCGTGAGTATAACGTCATCGTAACAGCCCAATCTAGCACTGTCACAGTCTTTGTACGTTCTACTGTGGGTGAACCCGTACAATACACCTACATTTACTTAGATGATGCGGTTCTTGCACCCACCACCGCAACGCTACCTACAGCAACCGTAACCAACACTGCCACTAACACTTCAACGCCAACCATTACTCCTACTGCCACAAACACGGTTGCAGTACCTACTCAAACATCAGTCGCACCTACAAATACTGTAGAAGCACCACAGGACAACCCAACCGCTACAGATGTCGTGGCAGATAGTGCAACGTCTACAGCAACACAAACGCCTGTTCCCTCACAAACACTCGTACCAACGGAAACATCAGAGCCTTTAGACCCCACGCCTACACCAGAATCTGTTGGTCAAGTTCCCACAGCAACCCCCATTGGCGTAGTGGTCGCAACCGCAACACCTAATCCCTCTACGGGTGGCAACACAGGTAATGAAACAGACGAAGTTCTAAGACTACTACCGGGTCGTATCCTTCACACGGTTAGACGGGGTGATACTGTAGGGCGCGTCTCAGTAGTTTATGGAAGCAGTATAAACGCCATTACAACGTTGAATGGTTTAGACGCTAATGCGCTCATCTTTGTGGGACAGGCTCTTATTGTACCTGTTTCTATTGCCAATCCCGCGACAGAAGTGCCTACTGTTACGCCCATCGCTTCTGCAGTACCTGACATAGGTACTGGCGGTCCTCTTCCAGCACCAGGCACTCAATACTACACAGTGCAACGTGGTGATACACTGTCGCTTATTGCCCGTCAGTACAATACAACTGTAACTTCGCTCACACAACTAAACGGCATCCTAAACCCCAATGTAATTTATGTTGGGCAACGCCTTATTGTTCCGTCAACAGCGACAGGGGGCCCCGTTATCGTTCCAACTTCATCAGCACCACCCACTTCCCCCGTACCGACAACCTATATGGTGCTTCCTGGCGATACGCTATACCGTATTGCACTTCGGTTTAACGTCAACATCGTAATGCTCGCAAACATCAATAACATCACGAACTACAATCGAATCTTCATTGGTCAGTTCTTGGTATTGCCACAATGAGTCAGTACCGTCTGTTACGCAATACCACTTCGAGTGCTGTTTTGTTAGAGCGTGCCAAGTGGTGTACAAGTTCATGGTGTCACTTTAAGGGGCTTCAGTTTGTAAAAGACTTGCCCCTTACAGAAGGTATCATCTTTGTTCGTAGCGGAGAGAGTATCTCTGCTACGGCAATTCATATGTTCTTTATGTCCTTTGATATCGGTGTGGTATGGGCAGATAAGAATGGCATTGTTGTTGACAAAACTCATGCCAAAGTTTGGCGACCCGCCTATGCCCCTCGTCAAAAAGCCCAATACTACATCGAGGCTCACCCTCACATCTTAGATAAGGTGAATGTTGGCGAGCAATTGTCTTTTGATGAGGTTGTCGTGTGAAACGTTGGTTCTTATGCCTTATTCTCTGTTCTCTGCTCTCTCCCCTCTCTTACACACAAGAGATACCGCCAGAAGGTGTAACCATTTACGTTGTACAGCGTGGTGATTCACTATATAAGCTAGCACAGCAGTACGATGTCACCATAGATGAGCTAGTTATCTTAAACGCGCTTGAAAATCGGAATGTGTTGAAGGTGGGACAACGTTTGCTTGTTCCCACCACAAGCGTTTCTTCCATACCCCTTTCCACACAAGAGCCTGTTTTTTACGTTATTGCTAGTGGCGAAACATTATTTAGCATCGCTCAGCGTTATGGTGTTTCTTTAAGCCTTCTCGCTCAAGCCAATAACATAGCAGACCCATCGCTCATCTATGTAGGGCAACGTTTGATTGTTCCTTCTTCAGATTTTCAGTTAAATGAAACAAGCTCCAACGCGTTACAACTTCCCGAAGGTATTGAACGCATCGTGTTTCTATCCCCAGTATTCACAGAAGGTAAAACAGCCATCATTGAGGTCATTACCACAGATGCTGTTCAGCTAAGTGCAACATTCTTGGGGCAATCCATTATTGCTATTCCTAGTGGAACGGCAACCTATAGGCTATTAGTTGCAGTTCCTGTATTCACCCCACCAGGACAAGTTACCCTATCACTCAATATCATAAGAAACGGTCAATCGCAAAACCTAGACATGCCACTTATCGTTGTTTCAGGAGGGTATCTAACAACCAACATCAACGTATCTCCAGAGCAACAGGCATTACTCTCCCCTGCTGTTGAAGAGTTCGAGATTTCTACACTCAAAAATCTGACTTCAAGGTCTAACGCCACTCGTTATCATACGGGAGTTTTCAGCCTTCCAGCCGCATCCCCCATGAACGCGCCTTTTGGCACAAGACGCTCTTACAACGGTGGTGAAGTGAATCGCTATCATAATGGTGCAGACTTCGCTAGTGCGCCAAGTACGCCCGTTTATGCAGCAGGGTCTGGTCAAGTAGTCTTAGCTGATTTACTTAACATTCGAGGGAACACCATTGTCATTGACCATGGGTATGGGGTTTACAGCCTATACGCTCACCTTACAGCCATTAACGTTTACCTGGGTCAGATAATCAGTGTAGGACAAGCAATTGGAACTTCTGGTTCAACGGGTCGTGTTACGGGTCCCCATCTTCACTGGGAAATGTGGGTGAACGGAATCGCCGTAGACCCCATCCAATGGACACAATCTACTTTTTTAACCTCTGAATAGGAAAGATAACTACAATGTCAACAGATGACCTGCGTCCAGAACAACTAGAGGGTTTCTGGGAGAATACGTTTGGCAAGATAATGGCTGAAAATAAGGCAAAACGCGATGCTTATGACAAAGAGTACCTAAAACCTAAATTAGACCCTTCATGGCGGTCTCTAGGGGCAATTACGGCATTTCATCAACAACCTTCAGGGTTTCAAATTCAAACCGAAAATGCTGCGATAGAAATAACACAACTTACTCATAGCATCCTTCGGTTTCGCGTAAAGAGAAACTCTCTTCAATGGCAACATTGGGATACACCATTTTCTTATGCCATATCCAAACCTCTTGCCCCTGCTTCCAACACAACATTACTAGCCATCGACAACACTTTAGCGATCAATGACTACACTTTAGATAAATCAACCTCTCAACTCTCATTTCATCATCGCCACATTGATTGCCTTCTAAGTGATAACGGTATGGTACGTGTTTCCTGCAAAGTTCAATCAGAAGCTTTCTATGGTACAGGAGAGAGAACCTTTGACCTTAACTTGTGTGGGCGCAAGCTAAGCCTTTGGAATACGGATGCGGGTTCTTATGAACGCGGTTTTGAACCCATCAACTACACAGTCCCTATTCTCATTGGGACATCGCCTGAATTGCACTACGGTCTCTTTGTGGATAATACGTATCGTGGAACGATAGATATTGCCTCAACACAACCCAACACAGTAACGTTTGACTTTACAGGAGGAGATATTTGCTTCTATCTCACAATTGCCCCAGATTTGCTTTCTGTCACAGCGAATCTAACGGAGCTAACGGGCAAGATGCCCCTACCCCCGTTATGGTCTCTTGGCTTCCATCAGTCCCGTTATAGCTACTTCAATCAAGAAGAAATATTACAACTAGCTAATGAGTTCCGCAGAAGGCAAATCCCATGTGATGCCATTCATCTTGACATTCACTACATGCAAGACTTTAAGGTCTTTACATGGGATAAAGTCGCCTTCCCTAATTTCAAGGGCATGATTGATGAGCTTCATCAGATGGGATTTAAGGTCATCGCCATTCTTGACCCTGGGGTTAAGGTAGAAAAATCTTATGTAGGTTATGAGTCTGGCATAGAATCCGATGTGTTCATTAAATACCCTGATGGCAAAAACGTCGAAGGTGTTGTTTGGCCCGGTCTAACGCATCATCCCGACTTTACCAATCCTACAACCCGCAATTGGTGGGCAAATCAGCTACAAGACCTTGTTGAGACAGGCGTAGATGGCATCTGGAACGATATGAATGAACCCTTGTATTTCGCCGACGAGGGCGCAATCTCGCCCGCCGACTATTTATTACACAGCAAAGAAGGGCTTGGTGGGACGCACGAAGAATTACACAACGTCTATGGAATGCAAATGGCGCGTGCGTCTCGTCAAGCCCTTGAAGCATATAGAAAAGATAAGCGAGTATTTAATTTTACGCGCTCTGGATATGTAGGAACACAGCGTTATGCTTCATCGTGGACAGGCGATAATAAATCAACTTGGGATAACTTGAAGCTATCTATTTCCATGAATTTGAACATGGGTTTAGTGGGGCAATCATTCACGGGCCCCGATGTGGGTGGGTTTGCGTTTGATACCACACCAGAGTTATTAGTTAGATGGACACAAGCGTGTGCTTTTTTCCCGTTCTATCGTAACCACAGTGCTATTGATACTATTTATCAAGAAGCATGGCATTTTGGTGAAGATATTGTGTCTTTATGCCGTTCTGTAATTGAGTTACGCTACACGCTAATGCCCTATTTGTACACTCAATTTGCTTGTTGTAATGACTATGGGAAACCAATAATGCACCCTGTTGTTACACAAGAACCACAAAATCATACACTTTACAATATTGATGATGCTTACATGTTGGGTGATTCCTTACTCGTTGCACCCGTTCTTACAGCACATACCTTAAGGCGTTTAGTATATTTACCCGCAGGCAAAAATTGGTTTAATTACTATACGAAACAAGAATATGTTGGTGGGCAGTGGCTAACCATTGAAGCACCTCTAAACACGCTTCCTCTTTTTGTACGAGAAGGAACGGTATTGCCCACCTGGCAACCTCCACAATCACTTGGCAATATACCCAGCACCATAGACCTAGAAATATTCAAAGGCAATGGTTCTTCTTCACTATACGAAGACCAATACGAAGGACTCTCTCATCTTGAGGGTAACTTATTGTGGCACAACTTCAGATGTGAAGTTTTAGAGGGTAAACAACATGTATATTGGTCACAAAAGGGGAAATATCAAACACCAACGCTATATAACTGGAAAAATCTTTCAACAGATACAGTAGTTCATAAAAATTAAAAAAGCGGCGGGTTCTTATTCAGAATCCGCCGTTTTACTTTTAACTCTCTTTGTATGCACCGTCTAAGGATTCAAAGTCGGTGAACAAGAAATGGTCATGATAGTAGTGAATCCACAAGAACGATAAAATCGCTGTGTAGTATGCCGTGTCAAAATGTGCCAATGGGTCAATGTTTGGCTTCACGATTCCCGTCAACACATACACCAGCCCAAAGATAACTGCTGAGCCAGTAAGAAGCATCGCGCTCAAAGTATATAAACCGCGACTATCTTTCGTTTGTGCGCTAAAACGCGCAACAAGAGGCGCATCGTTGTTTAAGTTACCGTATTGCTGGCGGATTTTAATGATATAGAAAGTAATCGCCAAATATTGGAATGAGTGCCAAGTATTCAAGCCTTGGAACGCTGTATCCAAATTAGGTAACAACGGTGTAAAGAAACATACAATGCCGGTAATGACAATAAACAAGGTCTTTGGAACATTGAGTGTGCCACTACGGTACTCATTCACCGTTTTAACAACATAAGCCGTAAGCGCGACCGCAAATATAGCCGACATTGCAATAAAGAACCAGGAATGTTCAAAAAAATCAGGAATTGCTTTACCAAGGTCATTTGTACCAATTTGGAACTGACCGTTGGCAATCTTGTAAGCCGCAATGGGGAACAAGCAGGTTAGGATAATCGCATAATCAATCAGTCTTGCAGGCAACGAAACAGCGCTCTGGCGCACATAGTTTGACTCTTTGTGGTTGTATAGCTCCACAATATAGGTCACTTGATGCAAAACATGGATAGATGCCCAGAAGAAGAACACCGTCAACAAGAGCGTTAAGTTGAGGAACGCAAGCGAAATCACGATCATCGGAATGATGATCGAAGAACGAATCAGCATCGGATAGCGACTCTTAAAGTTATTGTCTAGACCCGTCCGCAAGAACGTAGACATCATGTGGGGGCCCCCGATGGCAATGGCAACAAAACCATTCACCATGTTTCGGCTGGTGTCGTCATCAATGCCTAATAAATCGCGCCCAAACAAATAAAAGAAATATGGGAGAGGAACAACAATCACACTAAACGTGATAAACAACAAATCCCATTTCTTATCTCTCAGCCAATTGCTTTGGCGTGCAGAGCCTACAGATGCTTGTGAATCTACTGACAAAACAGCCATAATATTCCCTCTTCAAAAGCTAACCAACATCTACCTTGCTAGTATACGACAAAATACTTAGCGACGCAAAGTATTTTTGTCACCTGTTACAGTAACCTTGTAATGAACCCTCAAAACGCACGTTCTGCGTCCCAAAAGGGATGCCTTCATCACTCGGTAAGTAAACGTCATGATAAACAGCACTTTCGGCAGAACCATCGTTTGTCCATAGCACATAATCAACATGCGTTTGAACACACCATCCCGAATTATCAGGAAGTTCCACCAAAACACTTCTCATCAGCTTAAAACCCCGTTGACGTGGTTCCGTGATGACATTCAGTTGAAAAAACGGATGAATATCAGATTCTAGTATTTGAATATGCGAAATTCGCACTTCTCCTACGGCAGCTAAAAAGAACAAAATACACGGCAGACTTAAAAAGAGAATCCAAAATACAATCATTAAGCCTAGCCGAACGCGTTCTAACACGGTTCTTGGTCTTAAAGCCGTATCCATAACAAGGTTCTCATCTGGCATCTGATCTGTTTCATTCTCCAATAAAGACATCTATTCCGCCTCGCTATATCGTATTTGAATTTGGTCTTGGTCATCATAGCTCACATAAGCAAACAGAGGCGCATTTCCTTGATGCAACAAATATTTCGGCAAAATCAAAAACAAATCCTCTACCAAGTCATAATTACGAATGTCTTGGATAGGTATCCAGTGTAAAGTACCCTCAGCATCATCGCTTACAAAATTTCGGTGTGAGCTAATGGCAACAAACACAAACAACAATATGCCATTATTCCCGCCCGTAAACACATGATGTGTTGCTACAAGGCTCATTTTTTCAACCATAAGCCCTGATTCTTCTTTCATTTCACGGATTGCGCCCGCATAAGGGTCTTCGTACGCCTCAATATGACCCCCAAGACCGTTGTATTGGTTTGGAAAAACCTTTTTGTGGGGCGCACGTTTCATCAATAACACATCATCCCCATGAACAACGAAAATAAGTGTGCGTGGAATCACCATCCAACGACCTGTTATTTCACTTGCGCCTTGCTCTTTTGCACCCATTCTAATTCCTTTGGTGTATAGCCATTCAATGTTTACGCTTAAAACGTGAGTTATAATCGTCTTTATCACACACATCTCATCATCACACAAGGATAAAAATGGCATGACTTCTCATCACTTAAGTGTGCCAACACCCACACTCAAAATTCTACCCATAAATAATGTGCATCCGCACGAAGAACACGATGCACAACGCGCTTTGCCTCTCATGAAAAAACTACAAGAAGCATCACATCTCACCAATCCCCCCATTGTTGCACCTATAGACAACAAGCATTATGTTGTATTGGATGGGGCTAATCGCTACCACGCCCTAAAATCTTTGGGCTATGAACACATTTTAGTACAGGTTGCGCCTTATGAAAGCGAATATGTAGAGCTACAAGTGTGGCATCACATCATCAGTGATTGGGATTCAGAAACGTTCCTACAACATATACGCGCCATTGATGGCTTAAATATTACACACGGGTGGGATACCCACGCCATCGCCCGCATATCGCTAAAAAGTGGGGTTGTCCTGTCCCTTGATGCTATCACCACTGTTGCTCTAGGCGAAAGAAACGCGCTTCTATGCCAAATAGTCCACACCTATCAAAAGAACGCCCGCCTAGACCGCACAGCTCTCTCAGAAACGGCAGAAGTTTGGGAGTTATACCCCTCTGCAGTCGCGCTCTTGCGCTTCCCTCATTATCAACCCCATGACATCATGATGGCAGCAAAGCAAAATGCACTCATTCCACCAGGCATTAGTCGCCATATCATTCATGGTCGCGCATTACAGCTTTACTATCCTCTAAATTTATTAAAAGATGACAAAGTAACGCTTGCGGAAAAAAACCAAGCGTTGCAAGATTGGATAAAGCAAAAGTTCGCACAACGTGCCGTCCGCTTTTACGCCGAAAGCACCTATCAGTTTAACGAGTAGACCTATGCCCACACTTCAAGAAATTCTTAAAGAAGCTACTTTTTTGGTAGATGAAGATGTTTATCACTTGCTCAAGTTACCACCAAACGCCATTATTGTGGCGGCAGGCATCCTTGCAGAAATCGGTGAGGCGTTTTCTGCGCTACTCGTTGATAAATTCGAAGTCACATTGGTAATAGAATCAGAATCCTACGAAGAATACAAAAATCGCCTGCGTTACCACGAAGCAAGCGATTTTCGCTACAAACTAGTGACACTAGAGGCAGAATTAGACCCCAATATTATTGGTCTAACAGCTGTGCTTAGTCGCGCACTCGCCGATAAAAACATTCCCATTATCCCATTGGGTTCTTTTAGCCGTGATCATTTTCTTATTCCCGAAGAGAAAATTGCACTGGCACTAGAAGCCTTAAACGCACTCAAGCAATAAGGACACCTTCATGAACATCAACATCTTTGACGACCCGACCCAAGTACCACAACCGCGCCAAAACGTTTTTATCAAAAGTATCCAAGCCCTGCCCTATTCAGATAGGTTTAGAGTACGGATTGATATTCATGTTACAGCGTTTCAAGAACGCCCAAATCTGCTTATTGTTATGCGTGATATTGCCGGTCACATCGTTAATGAACAAAGCGTAATTGCCACCATGCACACCAACATGGAATTTACAGTTCACATGCGCCATGCTCCCGACCCTTCGGGAGATTACACGGTTAGCGTAGAGTTATATTACGACTCACGCAACCCACCACAAGACCTCAAGACGACTTCGTTCAATATTCCCGCCGAATAGTCATCAATGTATATCCGTTTATCCTATCAACAACGGCAAGCATTAAAAGCCATCGCGAAAGCATCACATCCCGATGAGGGGTGTGGCTTGCTTTTGGGTACAGAAACAGATGTATCTAAAATCATACAAGTAACCAATGTATCCAAACAACCCCATTATCACTACGAGATGCACGCTCAACAGTTATTTGATGCCCTAAGCGTTGCAGAATCACAAAATTTAAGTGTGGTTGGTTTCTTCCACACACACCCTACCAGTAACGCTATTCCATCACCAGAAGATGTTAAGCACGCCCGCACGAACAACCCCAATACAATTCACATCATTATCAGCCTTGCGAATGAGCAGATTATGGCAAAAGCATGGTATATTACTGCCATTGATGTTCAATCTGTCGATATTTTATTGCCATCACAAACACAAAACGAATCGCGTGTAGCATTGACGAACTTGCAAGTTTACGCCATCCTTATCTTCATAGTTGTGGCATTTGCGTTTTTTCTAGCGGTTTCTTTCTCGCTCTTGCCTCCCGCACCCATCATCCCTACACCAAGAGGCTAAAGACTATATGGAATTCTTCTTTTTGATTGTTTTAGGTTTTTTTGTGGGTGGCTTTATTAACCTGTTATCAGATGTTCTCCCCTATCGCCAGTCCATTTCACGCCCTCGCTATCCAGATGGCACAACGCGCCCTGTATCTGGATGGATTAGCGTTCTTGCTTTTATTCTCAAAAAACGTTCTAGCCCTAATGACCCTTCAAGCAAGCTCTCTTGGCGTTATCCCATTGTGGAGATAGCTACGGCAGGTTTATTTGTCATCACCTATATGCTTTCCAAAGACATTAGCGACATTTCAACACCACAACTCTTGTTTTATCTAGTGCATGTATCGCTTCTAATACTCATTACCGTTATCGACATCGAACACAAACTCATCCTGTTTGTTGTCGTCTTGCCCTCTATTGCGCTTGCTTTGTTGGATGCCTTAATATTGCCCAGCCCCACGCCCAATATCAGAGATTCTTTAGTGGGTGCGGGGCTGGGCTTTGGCGTATTTTTCGTGATGTATCAGGGGGGTGTCCTATTTAATTACGTAATGGGGCAAATACGTCAGCAAGACCTTCCAACAGCTTTTGGCTATGGCGATGTAATGCTGATTACATTTACAGGCGCGTTGCTCGGATTTGCACATACCATCATCGCCATCTTCATTGCCGTATTCTTGGGGGCATTTGGCGCAATCGCTTACTTGGTTATTCGCTACTTTTTACGCGGAGGCTATAATGCGTTTACGGCTCTGCCCTATGGCCCCTATATCGTTATCGCAACACTAGTGATGCTGCTTTACGGTGACCCCATTAGAGTGATGATGATAGGCTACTAAGTCATCATCACTCATCGAAACTCTCTAAATTCAAAGGAATTAACTGTGTGTATTCGCCAGAGGGCAAAACAAACGTCAAGCCCTCACCCGCGTTGCCATCGTAAAACCCAATAGAAAGCTCTTTCATGGGTATTTCATTTAGCTTGATGCGATACGCATGGACATCGCCTACCCGCCACAAGTAGCCTGCAATCGGTTTACCATCCACAACAATTCGGGGAGTATCTTCGCCTATTTGGTGTGCTGTCGGAGCATAGACTTTGTCGTTTAGCGTCCCATCTTCGTCGTCTACACGCCAATAACTATCTAAAAAAGTTTCTTCACCACGTTGTATTACCCGATACCCTAACATCGAAAGCCAACGCTCCCCTTTAACCTCATAGCTTAAAAAATCACTGGGTTGCCATTGACTTACCTCAACCGTGTGTAATGCAAAGTACCCCCCGTCTGACGGGCGAAGGACGGTTGAAGGAGTGCTGTCAAAGAGTGGATAGAGAGACTCATCAAGCACCACATACACACCACCCGTTGCGGGTGCAATAGCACGTTCATCGAGGCTCACACGCTCTACGACAGGAAAGTATTGGATTGCAAAACTGTTCAAAATCCAACCTTCGATCTCAGCATAAACAGTCCCTTGCTCTGGCAACTGTAACGCCAGTTCGCGCCCCATTGGTAGTCCCCACTCTAAAGACAACGCACTGATACCATGCACACTAGGGATGCTCTGCGTTTCTTGATAATATCTCGCACTATTAACCGCCATCAATAAGCCACTAAAGCCCAAAGTTGCCAGAATCACCACGCGCGTTGGTCGGAAGTGCCAAACAGAAAATACCCCATAACCTGCCATCACATAGCCTATAGGCAGAGTAACAAGAAGATAAAAAGGGTGAATAAGAGCAGAGTTATAGGACATCAGCAGAATAGGCGTAAAAAACCAAATCATCACAAACCACACGCGCACCCATTTAAGCGGGTATGTGCGCCTTATAAACAGCGTTAAAAAACCTATCACAACAAACAAACAGGTAATGACCACAGAAATTTGGGTTAAGGAATGGCGAAACTCACCATCTTGCATGGGTGCTTGCAAACCGCGCTGTAGTTCATAGTCTGCGCCACTGATAAAGCGGAGCGCGTGTTCTAACGGGTCTAAGCGAAGATATGCGCCCTGACTAGCGGTTAAAAACGTTCCAAGTTGACCCGATGTCGTTTGCCATTGTGCAATAATACCCGCTATAAAAATCAAAGTTGGCACAATAAATATCACACTTGCCCAAAGAATACCCCTTATCGGAAAACGTTTTCTAAACACCAACACAATCAAAGCGGTTGTTGGCACAATAAAGTAGCCCGTCAACGTAACGAGTGTTGTCATCGTCATAAGCAAGCCCACAAGAACCGTATCTCTAACGGGATGCTTTGCCCTTGCCAGTAACACGCGCCCCATCAACAACGCTTGTAATGTCAGCAGAAACAGCAGAAACGAATACGACCATGTGCTACGACTGTATTCAATCACCCAAGGGTTCACAGTCATAAAAAACATCGCAACCAAGCCCACCAACGGATGAAAAAATAGTTCACCCAGCCGATAGACAAAATAGGTTGCCAATGTATTAAGCGCAATAACGAAAACATAAAGAACCAGTGTAAGCCTAGAAAACGCCAATAATGGGGTATAAACATACCCCAAAAAGGCGCTGTTTGGAAATTGTAGCGAGGTTCTCTGTCCTACAATCGGAAACTCCCCCAAATCTAGCATTCTAAGGGCTTGCCCAATGTAGTAAGCATGGTCAACATTGTGTTCTATCTGCAAGAGATAGGAAAATCGCAAGAAAAAAGCAATCGCCAAGAGAAAAAACGCACCCCATCGCCAATAACGGCTATGAATCGTCCCGTGAGAAAGGTTCAATTACCCCACCCCCTAAGCAAATGTCGCCATTATAAACAACCGCACCCTGTCCGGGGGCAATATCACGCAGGGGTTCATCAAAATGCACGCTAAAGCGGTCTGAGCCTATGGGTGTAACCAAAGCCTCCGACATTTGTGCCTTATAGCGTATCTTCACTTGCGCCCGAAAAGGGCTTTGTGGAGCTTCCCCATCTACCCAATTAACGCGCTTAGCAGTCAATACATCTCGCCCTAATTCGTCGCGTGTGCCTACAACCAACGCATTACGGTAAGGGTTCATGGCAATCACATACATGGGTTCGGGATAAGTCACCCCAAGCCCCTTACGCTGACCAATGGTGTACTTAGACAAACCTTCATGTTCACCTATCACTTGCCCAGTTTTTAGCACAATGGGACCCGCTTGCATAATTTCGGGCGCATGAACCTGTAAAAAGTCGCGGTAGTCATTCTTGCCCAAGAAACACAGGTCTTGACTGTCCTTCTTGCTTTCTACATTTAAGCCAAACTTGGCTGCCAATGCTCTTACTTCAGGTTTAGGAAACTCCCCTATCGGGAAAAGTGTTTGCGAAAGCTGTGTTTGTCCCATCACACTTAACACATAGCTTTGGTCTTTCGCTTCATCCCACCCCTTACGCAAAACATACTTTCCAGTTACATCGTCATGATGCGTGCGTACGTAATGCCCCGTTGCTAAATAATCCGCACCCAAAGCGAGCGCATTCTTTAACAACCAGTCGAAGCGAATGTGACGATTACACTCCATACAGGGGTTTGGCGTAAAGCCCTGCCGATGCTGGTCAATAAAATACTCAACCACCGTTGAACGAAAGACATCCTTTGTGTCTAAAACATAAAACGGAATACCCAACTTATCAGCGATGCGCCTCGCATCCGCCATTTGTTCTGGTGTACAACAGCGATTATGCTCTGCCCCCCCCATAGCCTCATCAGACCACAGGCGCATCATCATTCCCACCACATGATAGCCCTGTTCTGCCAGCAAAGCAGCCGCCACAGAGCTATCAACACCGCCACTCATTGCCACAACAACCCTTACATCCGCTAAACTCACGTCAGCATCCTCTTTAATGTCAACAACGCTTCTACTGCCTCTTTGGTTGCCTTTACAGCACGCTCTATGTCATTCTCTGTTGTCGGCATCCCAACACTAAAGCGCAAACTTCCTAAAGCCATCTCTTTAGAATAGCCCAAAGCCAACAAAATATCAGACGGTTCTGGATTACCCGTCTTACACGCCGAAGCACTACTTGCAGCCACGCCGCGCATATCCATGTGCATTACCAATTGATTGCCATCAATGCCGTCAAAAATAAAGCTCGCATGTGAGGGCAAGCGTTGTTCTGGATGCCCCGTTAAAATGGCATTTGGGACGTATGCTAAAATGCCATCCACAAGCTGTTTTCTTAGCTGAGTATAATGGGCAACGCGAGTTTCTTGTTCTTCTTGCGCCAGCGTCAGGGCTTTTGCCATACCCACAATAAACGCCGTGTTGAGTGTGCCGGCACGCCGTCCCTGCTCATGGCTTCCACCACTTTGGATAGGCAGCAAATCCACCCCTTCACGCAGATAAAGCACGCCAACACCCTTTGGCGCATAAAACTTATGCCCCGATAGGCTCATGGCATCCACACCTAATACATCCACATTTAAGGGCAATTGTCCCGCGCCCTGCACTGCATCGGTATGAAAATATGCCCCCTGCTGTTTAGTCATTTTCGCCAAGAGCGTAATATCTTGTAGTGTGCCAATTTCGTTATTGGCATACATCACGCTAACAAGCGTCGTTGGGTGTGACAATAATGCCTCAAAATGGCTTATATCGACCACACCTTTAGGATCAACGGCAACCTGTGCCATTTCAAAACCATAGACCTGATGCAGGTCTTTGATGGTTCTACTTACTGCACTATGCTCTATCGGAGATGTAATTAAAGCACCTTGTTTGCCATTCTGCTTAGCTTTCATTGCAATACCGCGTATTGCCAAATTATCGCTTTCAGAGCCGCCGCTAGTAAAAATGACTTCATTAGGCTTACAATGAAGCACTCTAGCAATCGATTCTCTGGCATCTTCAACGGCTTGTTCGGCTTTGCGACCATAGCCATGTGGGGAGGACGGATTTCCAAAAACCTCTGAAAAATACGGCATCATAGCTTCCACAACGCGCTCATCAGTGGGTGTACTTGCCGAGTAATCTAGGTAAACTTGTTTCTGCATGGTATATGCTCCTTAAGAATTACCTGAATTGTAGGCAATATCAGGGCATTTGTCATGTCTTAGATAGAGATAGGTAGCCGTTTTAGTCAGAATTTTGTACTATTATGCGGGGTATCTAAGTCTCGCCTTGAGTTTACTTAAACAATCTAAGGAGATTAGCATGTCGACTATTGAAAATATCCACGCCCGTGAGGTACTCGATTCACGAGGCAATCCTACTATTGAAGTAGAAGTGCACCTCTCAGATGGTGCTTTTGGACGTGCCATCGTTCCGAGCGGTGCTTCTACAGGGGAACATGAAGCTAATGAACTGCGCGATGGCGACAAGAAACGTTATTTGGGTAAAGGTGTTCTAAAAGCAGTAGAGGCTGTAAATGGAACTCTGGCAGAGGAACTCTTTGGGCTATCTGCCCTAGATCAAATAGCAATTGACCAATATATGATTGAGCTAGATGGTACACCTAATAAAAGCAAGCTAGGCGCAAACTCCATTCTTGGGGTTTCTATGGCGGTCGCCCGTGCAGCCGCGGATAGCCTCGAAATGCCCCTCTATGCCTATCTAGGGGGCGTTCATGCCCATGTGTTGCCTGTTCCTATGATGAACATCATGAACGGCGGTAAGCACGCGGTCAACAGCACAGACTTTCAAGAATTTATGGTCATGCCTGTAGGCGCACCCACTTTTAGTGAAGCCGTGCGTTGGGGTGTAGAAATTTACCACACTCTCAAGAAAGTAATTCACGATAAAGGTTTCTCTACCAGTGTTGGAGATGAAGGCGGTTTTGCGCCTAGTTTAGGGGGCAATCAAGCGGCACTCGACCTCATCATGGAAGCCATCGAAAAAGCAGGTTATAAAGCTGGCGAAGAGGTATTTATTGCCCTCGACCCCGCCATGTCTGAACTTTACAATAAGCAAGACAAGCTCTATCACCTAGACATTGAAGGCAAAAAACTATCGGGTGAAGAAATGGTTGCCTTCTGGGCAGATTGGTGTAACCGCTACCCCATTATCTCTCTTGAAGATGGTTTGGCTGAAGATGACTGGGAAAACTGGACACGCCTAATGACTGCTATCGGCGACCGTGTTCAAATTGTCGGTGACGACTTGCTTGTAACCAATGTTCTTCGTGTGCGTCGCGCCATTAAAGAAAAAGCCGCAAATTCGCTCTTGTTCAAGGTCAACCAAATTGGCTCACTGACAGAAGCATTTGCTGCCGCACAACTAAGCCAACGCCACAATATGACTGTGGTTACAAGCCATCGCAGCGGTGAAACAGAAGATTCCACCATTGCTGATATTGCCGTTGCCATGAACTCAGGGCAAATTAAAACAGGCGCACCTGCCCGTACAGACCGCGTTGCCAAATACAATCAATTGCTTCGCATTGAAGAAGAACTAGGAACAGCAGCCGTCTACGCCGGACGCAACGCCTTTACCAACTTAAATATGGATCTATAAAAAGCAACGTCATCTCTAAGAGGGGTTATCGCCATGCCAAAAAGTTTGAACCGAAAACATACCAAAATCGTTGCCACCATTGGACCCGCTTCTGAAGATCCAGAAATCATCAGAACCATGATTCGCAGTGGCATGAACGTCGCACGGATTAATTTTTCGCATGGCGACCATAAAACACATGGAGAACGTATAGAAATAATACGCCGTGTTGCCCAAGAAGAGAACGAGGTTATCGCCATCCTCGCCGATATTCAAGGACCTAAAATCCGTATCGGCACGGTGGCAGATGAACCCCGAGTGCTTAAAGTAGATGACATTATTACCCTCACTTTAGATAAAGTCCCAGGTGAAGGATATACGTTCTCTTTGCCACACCCCGAATTCGCAAAAGATATTGCCGTAGGCACAGGCTTATTACTAGATGACGGCAATATTCAGTTTGAGGTCATTGATGTAACACCAAGAACCCTTGTCTGTAAGGTGGTCATTCCTGGTGAGTTAAAGTCACGTAAAGGGGTAAGCGCACCCAATGCCACACTTACTTTGGATGCCATCACAGAAAAAGACCGCAAAGACATCGAATTTGCCCTAAGCCAAAACGTAGACTTCTTGGCAATGTCTTTTGTACGCTCTGCCGAAGACATTCGCCAAATGCGTTGGTTAGTCAACTTCTATGGTGGGCAAGCTGCCATCATTGCAAAAATTGAACAACGTGAAGCATTAGAGCGCATTGAGGAAATTATTGCTGTTACCGATGGTATTATGGTTGCTCGTGGTGATTTGGGTGTAGAAACTCCTGCCGAGCGCGTGCCTTTTGAGCAAAAGCGCATCATTCGCCTGTCTAACGAGGCGGGCAAGCCCGTTATCACAGCAACTCAAATGCTAGAAAGTATGAAAGATAACCCACGCCCCACTCGTGCAGAAGCCAGCGATGTTTATAATGCCATTCTTGATGGCACAGATGCCGTTATGCTAAGCGCAGAAAGTGCCAGTGGGCATTTTCCAGTTGAGGCGGTGCAAACAATGTCGCAAATTGCATCCGCCGCCGAAGAATATATCTTTGAAAATCGCCGTCTAGGATTTGAAACCACATTTGCTCGCAATGCCTATGATGGCGATGAAGCAATTTCAAATGCAATCGGGGCGGCAACAGTCGCTGTATCCGAAGCCTTAAAACCAACAGCCATTGTCACAACCACAATTTCTGGCTATACCACGCTTCGCGTAGCAAAAGAACGTCCTCGCACCCCTATCATCTGCGCCACACCCACAGAAACAACCTATCGCCGTATGGCATTGGTGTCGGGCGTTGTGCCGTTATTGGTGAAAGAATATAGCACCATTGACGAGATGATTAGCATCATCATTCGGGGCGCACACGAAGAGGGCTTAGTTAAGCGTGGCGATACACTCGTTATTATTGCAGGTGTGCCATTTGGTGTTAGAGGGCAAACAAACTTGCTAAAAGTACATCGTGTGGGTGAATCTAGCGAAATCTAAAAGCTATCACATATCCAATTTCAATCAAAAGAGAGGGGTCAGACCCCTCTTTTTGCGTTTTATGAGTCCTCATCCAAATATCTGGGCGTTTCAGACGAACGTTTAGGTCTGTCATCACCTTCTGACCCCGAAAGCCATTTATCCGAAATGCGCGGGGGTTCTGGCACAGGCGGTGTGCGCTGGATATGCCGAGATGAGTTAATGACTTGGTCTTCTGGCACATATTGGCTTTGTGGAGAGGCACAATGTGGGCAAAGCGTCCAAGATAAGTCCAACAAGTGCCGACAGTTAAGGCACACTTTTTTCAGGCGGGTGTGACATGAAGGGCAAACTTGCCACTCGTTTTGTACTCGTTGTCCACAGCCGGGGCAAGTCGGCTTCTCTTCAATTTCTTGTAACAGGGCTTCTTCTTCCAAAGATCGTTCATATGCCTCTGATAGTGTTTCACGGGGGCGCATTAGAATATAGATAAACAAGCCAGGCACATTCAATATCAATACCAGCGTTGCCACCAATAATTGCGCCAAGCTATCCCTAGAGCGTGCCTTCATATCGCGGTATGACCAAACGACCATCGCCAACCACAGGGCAACAAACACCACTCCCACATACACTACCAGAATTAAGATAAGGTTTTGGTCTATTCCATCAGTCATTTAAGGCATCTTTCCCATTGTTGGCTCTTGTAAACAGTATAACAGGGTTGTTTTATCTAGCAACGCTACTGACCACTTACATCAGGGACAGCGTCCACATAACCCGCAAAAAGTGCTACTTCGCTCACCAAAAGGTCATATTGGTGACCCGAAGAATAAAACTCAATCGCTGTAATCCTTGCAGGGCGAACCGTGGAAGAAATAACGCTAAACAAGTTCCCAGTTTCAAACGTATACCACACCTTCTCGTTAATTTGACGGTGGTCTTGTGAACAAGTGTCACAACGCGAAGGGTAATTTGATGATGGATTTGAAGCGTAGTAAAAGCCTTGTATCCACGCTTGTTTTACGCCGTTGGTATCTTCATAAGAAATGCGAACCATCATGGGGCATTCGCTCCCCCTAATACCACATTCGCTCAAAGACTGATAATTAACCAGAAACGTCGTCTCTAATTGTAAAAATGTATAACCAGTTACATCCAAGCCCACCTCAGAGAAGCGTTGCTGACACTTTGTTTCACCATGTGAATTGGCGTTGTCAGCACGCACAAGACGAAGCGCAGAACGACCCTCCAATGTATCAATTAAATAGTTTCCACGTGGAGCCGCATCTTGTAGGTTTGTGCAACCCCACCGACCCGGTAGATTATTGGCTTGTTCTGCTATCGGAACGTCTAGCACAAAGATACTGTTTTCCAGTAAATTGGGGCGGGTAGGAGAAATGACGGGTTCATTTCGTCCCGCAAAAAGCACGCCTTCCATACCTTCAGGAATAACACGATTGTTCTCACGAAGGGGTGCAAAAAGAATGGCTTCCCCGTCATGTGTAATTACCTTAACACGTGTATCAGACGCATCAATAGAATATCGTCCCTTACTTGTAATAAAGATTTGTTCACCTCGTGGGGTATGAATTTCCATCAACAGATTAGGCGTGTTTAGCACCAAAATGTCAAGTTTGCCGCTAAAGTCTCTAAGAACAATACTATACAGTCCTCTACTCCAGCTAAATCGAGGTAAGCTTGCCCGCTGAACTTTAACATCGGTACTATTTTTTAACGTTACAGCAGCAACTAACGATGCACTATTTTCACTAGGCATCTTAAACGAAATCGTTGATTGTGACTGAGAATCTGTGCTAATAGACGATGTACGCCCCGTAATATCCTCTTGAAAGCGAACACCACGCTCTACAAAATCACTACTTGTAAGAACCGCGGTGCCGCGCCCTACTTGTAAAACAGCTTCCATAGGCACGCTAGATTCAAAGAAAAAAATGTATAAGCCTAGCGAGCTACTAATACATATAGAGCAAAAGAGTGCAAATGCCCCCAATAAAATACCCCAAGCAATTCGCTCAGACATCTTGTTAAATATCGACTTTGATTGTGCCATCAGTCACTTCTTGTCTCGGTGAACGTCTAAACAGCATAGCATTATATATCAATTTTAGGCTATAATAGACACTGAAATTCAATTATTAATTTGATTCAGAGGTGAAGCCCCTTGTCTGGTCACAGTAAATGGTCAACTATTAAGCGCAGAAAAGGCGCAGAAGATGCTAAACGCGGTAAAATTTTTACTCGTTTAGGGCGTGATATTATGATTGCAACGCGTGAAGGTGGTAGTGACGAAAACTCGAATGCAAAGCTAAGAATTGCCGTACTAAAAGCGCGTTCTGCCAACATGCCTAAAGATAATATTGAGCGTGCCATCAAAAAAGGCACAGGCGATCTTGATGGTGGAGTCACTTTTGAAGAACTCACCTACGAAGGTTATGGCATGGACGGCATTGCCTTCATTGTTGAAGTCATGACGGATAACAAGAACCGCGCACTTGCCGAAGTTAAAAATGCCTTCAACAAAAATGGGGGTAATATGGCATCCGCTGGTGCGGTAGCGTGGCAATTTGACCAAAAAGGCTATATTGCGCTCATGGGTGACAATCTAAATTATGATGAAGTTTTTATGGTTGCGGCAGAAGCCGGTGCCGATGACGTGGTAGATGAAGATGGATCGTTTGTGGTTTATACCCCTCGTGAAGCCTTCTTTGCCGTAGAACAAGCCCTAAGCGACGGTGGTTATCAAATTGAAGAATCTGAACTACGTTGGATTCCACAAAATGAAACCGAAGTAACTCCCGAAGTTGCCATCAAAAACATGCGTCTCATGGAACGTATAGAAGACTTGGACGATGTTCAAAGTGTGGCAACAAACATGGCAATCACAGGCGAAGCACTCGCGGCTTACGAGTCGTCATAAAATGCTTTCAATGGGCATAGATCCCGGCACCGCTATTGTGGGCTATGGCTTAGTACGTGAACACCATGATGGGTCACTTGAAGCCGTAGCCTACGGGGTCATACGCACTCCATCAGACCGCCCTATGCCAGAACGACTAGCACAAATCTATACCGAACTAAGCCAAATCATTAACACCTACTCCCCTACAATTGGCGCAGTAGAAGAGCTATTTTTTGCTAAAAACGTCACCACAGCCATTACAGTAGCTCAAGGACGGGGTGTAATTCTACTCGCGTTGCAAAATGCGGGTGTTCCCATCTATGAATACAAACCCAATTTCATTAAACAAAGCATTTCGGGTTACGGGGGCGCAGACAAGCCCCAAGTACAAGAAATGGTGCGCATCCTCTTAAATTTAGAAACAATTCCAAAACCTGATGATGCTGCTGATGCTCTAGCCATTGCCATTGTCAACATTCAAAATTCACGTTATCAAACACTTCAAGACGACGCTTAGGAGACTTTGTGATGATTGCCAGTCTGCAAGGGACGGTTCTGTTCCGTTTCCCAGAAGCGGTTGTTATTTCAGTTGGGGGTGTAGGCTTTGATGTGCTTGCCACACGCTCCGCACTTGAAACCTGCGTTATAGGTGAACAAGCGTCACTTCTTACACGCCTCATTGTGCGCGAGGATTCTCTCACCCTTTTTGGTTTTGTATCCGATTCAGAACGAAGTATGTTTGATGCGCTCCTCAAAGTGAGTGGTGTGGGTCCCAAACTCGCCTTGCTTATCCTAAGTCACATGAGCGTAGACAATCTTAGAAGCGCCGTCATGAGTGACCGAGCAGAATTACTCACTCGTGTTCCGGGCATTGGCAAAAAAACTGCACAAAAAATACTCTTGGAGCTTAAAGATAAAATCGCTACAGGGCTTGATGCACTACCCGATGGTGACTTTACAGACATTAATTCCGATGTATTGGACGCGCTCATCTCACTAGGGTTTAGCATCGTCGAAGCCCAAAGTGCTATCCAGGCGCTTCCCATCAGCACAGCCCAAGATACAGAAGAACGAATTCTCTTGTGCCTACAATACTTAAGACCTGACGAGAGAAGGTTAAAATGACCGATTTACTCAACAAGCGTATTAATGTACTCGATAAAGGTTGGATAGAGTTACTTGACCTGATGCCTCACCCCAATGCAGAAGTCTCTGGCGATTTAGCCATTGTCAACGCTGCTAGAGTAAGTTTTCTGGGCGAAAGTAAA
>Ga0163144_10003669_pt1 | contig 34901 bp, 18 predicted proteins | sample OliLak19BULKMAT1_FD_123175 | JGI IMG/M metagenome (GOLD analysis project Ga0163144, IMG submission 123175) | Freshwater microbial mat bacterial communities from Lake Vanda, McMurdo Dry Valleys, Antarctica - Oligotrophic Lake LV.19.BULKMAT1 | ecosystem: Environmental > Aquatic > Freshwater >...
CTCGGCGGATTCTTTCCGGAGGCTCAGTTGAACGATCGGCCGGCGAGGACTCGTGCATCCGGCTTTCGCGAAATCGGATTGCCGTACGAAGCAGACACGGGGATCACTCGGCATCTCGCCGCGTTTCTCCAGCAGTCGCTCGGAGGCAACGACCTGACTCATGTGCTGTTCAACGGCGGCGTGTTCAAGGCGGCAGAGTTGAGAAATCGGCTGCTCAGTCAGTTGCAGAGCTGGTTTCCGGTGAGTCCGCCCAGGGTCGTTGAGGGTTCCGAGGACCTGGATTTCTCAGTCGCCCGCGGTGCCTGCTTCTACGGCTGGACCAAGCTGCGTGGCGGTGTTCGCATCCGTGGCGGGACAGCGCGGTCGTACTATGTCGGCATAGAAACAGCGGGACTTGCGATTCCTGGTGCAGGGAGGCCTCTGAAAGCATTGTGCGTGGTGCCGAACGGGATGGAGGAAGGAACAGAGGTCGATGTGCCTTCAGATTCGATCGGGCTCATCGTCGGTGAGTCCGCGCGGTTTCGATTCTTCAGTTCGGCGAACAGGAAGAATGATCACCCGGGGGATCTCCTGGCTCGCTGGTCGACAGATGAACTGAGCGAAACGGACTCACTGGAAGCAACTCTGCCCGCCGTTGCGAATTCGGACGACGATTACGTGCCCGTTCGATTCCAGTCGCGAATCACAGAACTGGGCGTGCTGGAACTGTGGTGCGTGCATGAATCCCACGACCAGCACTGGAAGCTGGAATTCAGCGTCCGCGATGATGCGGAGGCGTGAGCGATGAGTCCGAGTCTTCAGGCGAGCCGGGCGGCGTCAGCCCTCGGAGTTTCCGCTGTTGCAGATGTCCGGGGGCTGACGCCGCCCGGCTCACCGGGAAGTGACCCCGCTCGTCCGCGGTTTGTCGTGGGCATCGATCTGGGGACGACGAACTCGGCACTTTGCTTTGTCGATACGAACGTCACCGAGTGGCGGATCGAGACTTTTTCGATTCTTCAGATCGTAGCAGCCGGTCAGGTTGAGTCTCGCGAAACTCTGCCATCGTTTCATTATGAAGCTCTGCCGGAGGAGCGTGCAGCCGGAGCGACGCGGTTGCCGTGGCAGCACGAAGCTCCCGTCAGCACGGTCGGGATTTTTGCTCGTGATCACGGTCGGACCCTGCCGGGCCGCATGATTGAATCGGCCAAGTCATGGCTTTGTCACAATGGTGTCGACCGTAAGGCCGCCTTGCTGCCTTGGCATGGAGCGTCCGATGTCGTACGGCTTTCACCCGTCGACGCCAGTGCCCGATATCTGAGTCATCTGAAGGATACCTGGGATGCTGCTTTTCCGTCGGATCTTCTGGCACAGCAGGAGGTGATGCTGACGATCCCGGCCTCGTTTGATGAAGTCGCTCGCGAACTGACCGTCGCGGCGGCGCGGGCCGCGGGGTTGCCGCGAGTGGTACTGATTGAGGAACCTCAGGCAGCATTTTATTCCTGGGTGGATGCGCATCGTGATACATGGGACCGAATTGTTTCGCCCGGTCAGACGATTCTCGTCTGTGACATCGGAGGCGGCACTTCGGACTTCAGCCTGATTCACGTGCGGTCCGGTGAGGAAGGCCGATTGCAGTTTCATCGCGTCGCGGTCGGAGACCACCTGCTGTTGGGCGGCGACAATCTGGATCTGGCGCTGGCGCATTTTGTCGAGAAGAAGCTGAGCAATTGTCAGGAGAGTATCAAACTCGATCTTCGGCAATGGAGCATGCTGATTCCGGCGTGTCGTCATGCAAAGGAGATTCTTCTTGGTGACAACGCTCCTGAAAGACACACCGTCGTGATCTCTCGCGGCGGCTCGCGACTGATTGGCGGAGCACTGCAGGTCGAGCTGACTCGTGACGAGATCATCAGCCTGTTCATCAATGGATTCCTGCCGACGGTCGGGCTGAACGAGCGACCTCAGAAGCGGCAGTCGGGATTTCAGGAATTCGGTCTGCCATATGCCGCTGATCCGGCGATTACGAAGTATCTCGCCGCGTTCCTGATGACGCATCAACAGGCGACCAGCCGCACGAAAGAACATGGTGATCATGTTTCGGCAAGGCCGGACATTGTGCTGTTCAACGGCGGTTTTTTTGCGTCGCCGGTGCTGAGGGCGCGGTTGATTCAAGTGCTGGAGGAGTGGTTCAGCAACGACGAATGGAACAGGACGGGTCAGGAGACCCATCTTACGAAAATGACGGCCTCGGAAGGCCGTCCTGCGGAATTACACACGGAATCGCTGTCGCGGGCACGCTGGTCGCCGTTGGTACTTCGGAATGATCGGCTGGATCTGGCGGTGGCTCGCGGAGCGGCTTACTTCGGCATGGTTCGGCGAGGCGTCGGAATTCGAATCGTCGCCGGGCTGGCTCGGACGTATTACGTTGGCATCGAACAGGCAGATGGTTCGCGAGCCGCACTCTGTCTTGTCTCAGCAGGAACGGAAACTTCGGCGAACCCTGTTGTCATTGATCGTGCGTTCAAGGTCCGGACCTCGGAGCCGGTGGAGTTTCCGATCCTGGTCTCGGGAACTCGATTGACCGATCAGCCGGGGCAGATCATTCCGTTTGATCCGGAGCAGATGTCATCTCTGCCGCCGATTCGAACGGTCCTTACGTCGCGCCGCCGCGGAGACGTGGCCGAAGTCGATGCGAGGCTCTCAGCAACTTTGACGGATATCGGTACGCTGGAACTGTGGTGCGAACAAGTGGATGGATCACGTCGCTGGCAGCTGCAGTTTGATGTCCGTTCGGCGACGGAGACCGACCGAGTGGCTCATGCAGGCGCTGCGGAGCGGTCCGGCATTGTTGATCGGGAGACGATTACAACCGCGGTAAACGTGCTGCACGGTATTTTTGGCGCGGATGGCACGGCCAGGCCGGACGATGCCATGAAGCAACTGTCCGAAGCCATTGGACAGGGTCGAGCGGACTGGCCGCCGTCGCTGCTGCGAGCCTTATGGTCGGAACTGCTTGATTTGAGCGACGGACGGCGGCGGAGTGCTCAGCATGAGGCTCGCTGGATGAACCTTGTCGGCTTTTGTCTGCGGCCCGGGTTCGGCATGGCAGCCGATGACTGGCGAGTGGAAGAGAGCTGGCGAGCCACGAACGGTCGCCTCATTCATACAACGCCGGCCTGTCTTGCGGAACTGAGAACACTCTGTCGTCGTATCTCCGGAGGACTCACCGCCGGTCGGCAGAACCAGATCGCGTCGTCTGTTCTGCCAGCGATTCGACAGCGATACCGGCAGGCTCAGTCGGGCCGAGGCAAAGCGGCACCGTATGCTTCCGGCACGCATGAAGCTGCCGAAATCTGGCGAATGCTGGGTTCGCAGGAGCTGTTGGATCAATCCGTTCGCCTGGAGCTCGGCGATATGATTGTCGACCTGATGAATCGAGCTGCCTTTGAACCCGTTCGCAGCGCACTGATCTGGTGCCTCGGTCGGATCGGCGGCCGGGTTCCCGTCTATGGTCCTCTGAATCTGGTCCTTCCCCCAAGCCGAACCTCCGACTGGATTGACACACTTTTGCGCACGAGTGACCTGCAGGAATCTGTGGTGCAGCTTGCCCTGATGCAGCTCAGTCGCAAGACCGGCGACCGCTTCAGAGACATTGATGATGCGCAGCGAACCCGCCTGCTCAGCGGCCTTGCGACCGCGAACGCATCGCAGCACTATCTGCAGCTGATCTCTGAAGGCGGCACTTTGCGCGATGAAGAAGCGGGGCTGATACTTGGTGAGACACTGCCCGCCGGATTGAGGCTGGCGGCGCCGTAACTCGGACGATACGGCACAATTTCCGTTTCGCAGATCAGCCGGCACGCGCCCGCGTCCGGTGTCTTCGAGTTGCCCAGGAAACCGGAGGCTGGCAACTACCGGCTGATACGTTAGTTGGACAGCGCCAGTTTTGGCGGAAACCGAGCGTTTTTGCAACCCGAAGCGTGAGCGAGGGATTGTGCCTAACTCGTTCCCGCGCTTACGCTCCGGGTTATTATTTCGGAAAAAGTGGCGCTGTCCAATTACGCAACAAGTCTCAAAAGCACAAAACCGGATGACCGAGCATTCTGCTCCGACATCCGGTTTCAGGTTTTCGAGTTCTTGTGCTGCTGCACGATCAGGATTCCTTTTGAGCGAGTATTGCGGACAGAGGCCCGTCGGCGGCTGAACCATCGTGGTTCAGGGGTTCGCCGATTCCCAATGGACAACAACTATCTGACAGTCGTTCCAACGCGACTGGGGTCCGCGATGTTGCTCAGAGATGAGCTGCGGGCAGCAGACGGATTCTTGGGTTTGCAGGTTCCGGATGCCTTTGCCATGTCTTTCAGTGTCTGGCTGCGGGCAATCCGAACGGCTTCGATCAGAACTTCATCACCGTTGGCCACTCCGTCCCGGTCGTTGATTTCGACGTCCGGCGTCACACCTTCGCCGGCCATCTTGCGACCATTCGGTGAGTAGAACAGTGCCGTCGTCAATCGCAGGTCACCTCCGATGGCACTCAGCGGAAAGTGAGTCTGCACAGAACCTTTTCCATAGGATTTCGTTCCGACCAGGACTCCTCGATCGTTCTCCTGAATCGCCGCGGCGAAGATCTCGCTGGCCGAAGCACTGTCACCGTCCACCAGAACAACCAGCGGAACGCTCCAGGTTTTTCCGTAGGTGGCTTCTTCGATCATGTTGTCTGAACTCAGGCGACCTTTGGTCGACACAATCTTTCCGCAGGCCAGGAACCGGTCACTGATTTCCACACAGGTTGTCAGCAGGCCGCCAGGATTTCCTCGCAGGTCGATGATCAGGGACTTCATGCCTTTGCTGTAGAGACTGTTCAAGGCCTGATCCAGTTCAGCAGTGGAACTCTGCGAGAACCGGCTGAGGCTGAAATATCCGACATCCGTTCCTGAAAGAAGCTTCGTATCGTTAACCGTCCAGACCCGAACTTTGCGGCGAGTCAGCACGAAGTCACGCTCGCCCTTGCCGTCTCGATAGATCCGGACTTTCATCTGGCTGCCGCTGGCGCCCTTCATCAGGTCCACGCTGTTGGCCATCTTCATTCCGGCGATCTCCCGGTTGTTGATGCTCACGAGGACGTCGCCTGTTTCGATTCCGGCTTCCGCTGCAGGTCCGCCTCGCAGCGGTTTTACCACCAGCAGTCCTTCGGCATGTTCCCGGACTTCAACACCGACACCGACGATCTCTTCTTCCAGTGCGGCACTCTTCATGCCGGCCAGCTCTGCACCATTCCGGCTGGCCGGGTCAGCGACTTCCAGACCGGAGAACTTGTCGAGCGTATCGATGCTGGCGTTCGCAAATTCGAAGGCAACCACACTGGGAGTCAGCCCCTGAACACTCGTTGCCGACTGCATCACGGAATTCAGAACAGTTCGTGCATCCTGGTAGTTGCGAACTTGTGCGCTGTCCGCCAGTCGAGCCAGGGTGTTGCGGTAGGCATCCATTCGGAATGAGTCGGCTGACAGTCCAAGTCCGTTCACAAAGGCCGGGTTATCCAGAGCGATCGACAGGTTCCGCAGAGCCCGGCGGACTCGCAGATCGTAGCTCGTCGGTTCCAGAGAACGTTCGTCAATCTTCTGAGACACTTCCGAGAACAGCTGTACTGCCTGGGCGCTGCTCATCGCCCGGATGGCTCGCACATTCACAGGATTCTGATAGCGAATCGTAATGAGTTCATCGATCGCGGCACTTTCGTCGTTTGATCGGCTCTCCGGCAGAGGAGCAGGCACGAACGGATCGCGGTCATTGCTCGGTCGGTATCGGTCGTTGTTGTATCGACGGACAGGAGCCTGATTGTCGTTGCGGCGATCGAATCGATCATCGAGTCCGCGGTCCAGTCGATCGAAGGTGCTGCCGACATCGAAGCGCTCTCGGTCTCGAAGGTTCAGCCGATCGTCCATTTCGTCGGAATAGTCGCCATCGTTCGTGTCTCCGCGATCATACGGGACGCGGTATCGCGTCTGCTCGCCGTCACGAGATCGAAAATCGCCGTGGTCGTAACGTGCAGGTCCAAATGGATCAGCCGGAGCGAAGCTCGATCTGGTCCGGCTGGAAAAATCTTTCCAGCTGGCAGGCATCTCAGGAAAGTCGCTCGACACAGACCCAGTCACCTTGCGGACTCGGTCGAAACCATTGTCGGCCTGGAAATCGTCCGAAGACGACCGTCCGAAGCGATCGCCGGGCTGCGGGTACTGACCGAACAAAGAAGTGGTTGCCATCGTCAGGATGGCCAGAGTCATCGTGAATCGTTTTGAAGTGTTCATGGTCCTTTTCTCCCTGGAGGGGTTTTCAGCCCCGTTGAGTCCATTCGTTGTGAGAAATAAAACAGTCAGAGTTTTCGGTTTTCGGTTTTCGGTTTTCGGTTTTCGGTTTTCAGCCGGGCGATCCGTGGGTCACGATTGGATTAGGCGACATGCGGGTACTGATCGGAGACAACTCGCAGCGCTGATCCAAAGTTCGTCGGGATGACAGGGGCCGGTTTTTCATTCGCCACCAATTCGCCCCGCATCACTCGGACGTTGGCAGGAGCTTCGACTCCGATCTTGACAGTCCCCTTTCCTGTCTTAATCACTTTGATGACAATGTCATTGCCAATGCGGATGATTTCTGCCGGTTTTCGTGTGAGTACAAGCATGATTTGATACCTCCTGTGTGATTCAGTTTTCCAGAATTCCAGTTCTGTCGACTTCGATCAGAAACTGTTGTTGTCATGTTGAATTACATAATGCGAGTCGTGTGCCAATTGTGATTTTCTTTTTCGCATCGTGTTGCATGTTTCCATAACAACATGCAAATACAGTAGTTATGTAATAGTGTTGATTTTGCGCTCCATCGCGACACTTACGATTGGGCAAACCATGACGAGCAACGATTGCAAACCGTTACTCTGAACGATCCAATCGCTTTGTCATTTCGACAAAGCGCGCTGCGAAAAAAAGACGCACTCAAGTCCGGCGCCTGATCGGTCGGGAGCGGACCGGGGGTGTGGTTGTCCTTCCGCGGAACGGCCATGAGGACAAACAAAAAGGGCGTTCCTTTGAGGAACGCCCTTCATGAGTTCTTCTCGGTGCTCGAAGCACTTCAGCTCCGGCAGTCGTTTATCTGGGAAATGACGCTGGACCGCCTCAATTCGCTGGCGGAGCAGCTGGATCAGCAGGTGGTGTCGCCGGATCTGTCACCGGAGCCGTGGGATCTGCTGGTGGTGCCAGGGGATCCGTTGCTGGTGCCGCGGGATCTGCTGCCGGAGCGGCAGGGTCCACAACCGGATGCGCGTCGGCACCTTCGCCTTCATGCGAATGACCGGGATCGGCTTCATGTGAATGAGGTGCAACGGCGCCGCCAGCAACTCCTGAACCTGCGGAACCGACGCTACTGCCGCCACTGCCGCCGCCCGAAGTGCTTTCGTTGGCACTACAGCCGAACAGAATTGTCACGCACGCCATCACTACCAGCGTGCTCAATGAGCGAACCAATTTCATCTTCCCCAACCTTTCAAAAAGCGCATTCAGCAATCTTTCGCAACCCGGAAACTGCCTGACCCGGCAGTTCTGCGACCCCATAAACCTACGAAAGCGCGGCCAAAAAGCAACGTTTCGCTTCGCCGAAAACGCGGAACTACCGCAAATGAGCATTCCCGGCTGCGTCGAGTCTCCCCGGCCGCTTCGGCCAACTTGCAGGAATCGGTCGAGTTTGACGATAGGTTGGCGTTGAACGTCGAGCCTTCCGGCCTCAAATTCTGTGACCATGCCTAATCACGACGAGACACCGATGGAACGTCCGGATTCGAGCACCGAGCCGCCCGTGGCTCCGCGCGACAGGGTACGTACGTTCCCCACAACGGCTGGCGTCTACCTGATGAAGGACGCCCAGGGGCGAGTGATTTACGTCGGCAAGGCGCTCAATCTCCGCAATCGGGCCGGGAGCTATTTCAGTAAAGCTGCCGAGGTCGATCGACGAACCGCAGACCTGATTCCGGAAATTGCTGACATCGATTTCATCGAAGCCGAAAGTGAAGTCGATGCGATCCTGATGGAGGCGCGGCTGATCAAGGACATTCAGCCTCGCTTCAATGCACTGCTGAAAGATGACAAGACATTTCCATATCTGCAGATCACCACTCGTGAGGATTTTCCGCGCGTGGAGTTTACTCGACAGCCGGAGTCATCCGGAGTCAAGCTGTACGGTCCGTTCACCAATGCCGGAAAGCTGCGTGGCACGATTGCTGTCCTCCAGAAGATCTTTCGCTTTCGCACCTGCGCGCTGGAAATCGAAGCCAACGATGAACGCTGGCGCTGGTTTCGGCCATGCCTGCTGGCCAGTATCAATCAGTGTACGGCCCCGTGTAATCTGCGGATCAGTAAAGAAGACTATCGGGAAGACATCCGTCGCCTGCGAGTCTTTCTTGACGGAGGCAAGGCGAGCCTGCTGAAGGAGCTGGAAGCGTCCATGCAGCAGGCGTCCAGTGAACTGAAGTTTGAGAGAGCCGCCCGATTTCGGGATCAGATTACGGCATTGAACAGTCTGAGCCTGCGCGGTGATCTGGAGAGCCATGCTCAGCCGGAAGTCTTCTACATTGATCCCAGGAAAGGGCTGGCGGGACTGAAGAAAGTGCTGAAGCTGCAGGACCTGCCGCGCCGCATCGAAGGGATCGACATCGCTCATCTGCAGGGCAACGAGACTGTGGCGAGCCTCGTGCAGTTCATCGATGGACTCCCGTTCAAGCCTGGCTACAAACGGTTCCGGATTCAGTCAGTCGAAGGCATTGATGACTTTGCCTCGATGCGTGAAATCGTCACCCGCCGCTTTCGCAGACTCAGCCAGGAAGGAGAATCATTTCCGGACCTGCTGCTGATCGACGGAGGCAAAGGCCAGCTGAACGCCGTGATGGAAACCTTTCAGGTGCTGAACATCACTCCGCCGACCACGATTTCACTTGCCAAGAAACAAGAAGAGATCTTCGTTCCCGGCCAGTCGGAACCAATCAGGCTTAGCCGTCATGCATTCAGCCTGAGGCTGCTGCAGTATGTCCGCGACGAAGCCCATCGGTTCGCCCAGCACTACCATCATCAGTTGCGCCGCAAGTCCGCGGTGGATGGGAAGGGGTCTAAGCGAAAGACGTGAGTGACACACCAGAGTGTGTAGCGTGGCTGGGAAGACAAAGCGGGACGCAGTTCACATCCCCCCCATGAGCTGCGTGTGTCGTCTGGTCGCTTTCCATTTGTCTGCCCCGCCTGTCCCTTCTCCCCCGAGTCCGTGAGCCGCAAGGCGCTAGCCGCGGGTCGTCTCACTGCCACCCGCGGCTAGCCGCCTTGCGGCTCACAATCTCGGAATAGTTCTTGGACAGGTTCTAAAGACCCAACGCGAGCTTCGCCCGCAACGCAAAACCGTTTTGTTTTTACCACAGAGGGCACGGAGGTCCACAGAGAAGTCAGGATCGACGCGGCATCGGCTTTTCCTCTGTGAAACTTTGTGCCCTCTGTGGTAAATCCTGCTTTCTGAACCCTGCATCGGCACGGGCATCGGTTCTTCACAAACCAGTTGGTTTTGACACTCGGGGACTGAAGGAAACTGCTGGACCAGCTTCAGCGAGACGTCGCGGGCCTGTTCGTACGAGGTTCGCGCAGCGGTCGTCTCGCCCAGACCTCTCGGCAAGTTTCCCAAGTTGTTGTGGCTGTTCGCCAGGAAGGCTTGATATTCGGGGACGGCGGGCCACATGCAACTGCGGCTCTGCAGCGAGCCGTCAGCCGGTGGCGGGAGTCGAGCTGGCACCGAATCCGTCGAACACAGTTCAGGTCTGAACGAGGCTTGAGGTCCAGGTACTGGTAATCCCACTGAGGATCACCGGTGCCCACGCAGCCAGATCCGGGGAAATCCAGCCAGTGCTGCCGAGCGCGAAGAAGCCCTGGGTCACCGCGTAGGAGATTCCGAGCACCGTTCCGCAGACGACCAGGTTGGTGATCAGACTGTGTGACTCCTTCCTCATCACCAGCGGCAGCGCGATGACGATATTCAGCAGACACAACAGCGGACGAGTGATCCGCGAATGCAGCGCGAGGCTTTGGCCTCGCACGGGCCCCGGGCCTGTTGACGGATTCTGAATGCGCTGCACCAGCTGCATCGACGAGAGCAGATTCAGTTTGCGGCCGCGGTTGTAGAGTTGCTCGAAGCTGACTTCTGATACGATAAACAGGTCGCGGCCGTTTGTCCGCGGGATGATGCGTTTCCGTCCTTCCTCGGTCAAATCAGCCGGATTAAACGTACCGGTAAGATTCAGCAGCAGCCATCCGGAAGGACGCTTGTTCGTGGACTTCACGAAGACGGCCCGTTCGGCCCTGAGCATGCAGGTGTGCGTCGACAGTTGCGGAACGGGCAGTGAGAAGCTGGCATCGACGAGTGACTGCGAATCGATCAATGCCTGTTCGCCGGCGATGGGCATCCGGTGGTTGGAGTGGTCGTAGACAAGTTCAACTTTTTGCACCTGAGCTGTCTGACTGCCGCGCGGAGTCTGAAGCTGCACGGCGAGACCTGGAATGATGAACTCCTGATTGACAATCAGCACGCCGTTCAGAATCGCCGCCGCGATCAGCAACGGCCGGAGCAGCCGAAAGGCGGGAATCCCGGCAGCAAGGATCGGAAACGTTTCCGAATTCTTTTGCAGCAGACCCAGAACGGCGATCACCGCAATCACAATCAGAATCGGCCCGGTCATCTCAAAAAAATCAAACGCCCGCCAAGCGTAGAATTCCCCGATCCTGGCGACCAGTTCCATCGTCGATGCCGTGTTTTCCTGGAAGGAATCGATGTTCGTGAACAGGTCGATGACAATATACAGCCCGTACGCCGCCACAAACATCACGACAAACGTGTGCAGCATTCGGGCAAGCAGATACCGGTCAAAAGTTGTGAACATGCAGACTGGATTACATCCCAACGTGCCTGACTGGGTCAAGACGGCTTGTTCTGATGCTGAAGCGAGAAATCAGCAGATCACAGCTGCCACGTGTGATTTCCGCATTCCCGGCGGCATTCCCGGCGGTGCCAGACACAGAGCAATACTTCCCAAAAAATACGCAGCCCAGTGTTCTTGTCGGTTCTTTCAGTCTCTCTCCGCTGAGTAGACTTAGGGGCGACGGGAAAATGCCCGTGCGTAACTGGCATTTCTCAGGTGTTTCGTCACGCGGAACACCGTTACGCAGTTCCTGAGCTCGGTGATGAGCAGAGTAGCATGGTCGGGTTCGGCGTTTGGTTCTCTGGCCGATTGTGTTGCAATCGGTCCAACGTCACTTAGCAACTTTCAGGCTGGGGAGTAATTTATGAAGTTGTTCAGTCTCATCTTTGGTCTGGCAGTCTTTGCAATCAGCGGACTGCATGGAATGGGTCAGCTTGATGCAGGGGAGCACACAAGGCTCGATGAGCCGGATCCCGCCACGTCGACAGTATGCTTCTATATCGACTGCAACGACGGATCCGGCCGGAAAGTTGCAAAAGGTGTTGGTGCAACGCCGGAATTAGCACAAATAGATGCCGTACAGAGCGCGCAAGCATTGTGTCCGGGCGGCTACACAGTCGTGTTGAACGAGCCGGTTCCGGGAATCGTTTGCAAGTGGGCGGTGCCAGTCGAGCCTGATGCTGTCTCGACAGAAGCGATGTCTCCGGTGGATGCTCAGGGGCTGCCGCATACGCAGGAACGAGCAGCTGCCGCACGTGGGCAGTGGATCGTGATGGCAACGCTGTATTATTGCGATGGCGCACAGCCGACGACGGTCGGGCTGCCGGTCGGTGGAACGACATACTGCGAAGCGGTCGCGCATGGTCGCGAAGCGCTGAGTGAGATCCAGAAGATTTCTGGTCGCAGAACTCGGTGTCGATGCTACAAGATCCTGGAATCGCCTTGACGCGATGGCTTCGGCGGTTCAGAGCGCATTGAGACTTCAGGCGGGCCGGATGTTTGATCGAGACCATTCGGCCCGCACTTTTTTGCGCGGCAGCACATGAACCGGGAATCAGCCGGGGTGGCCGATCGGTCTACTCTGTCTGAAGAGCGACTTCACTGCTGAACTGTTCTCGTTCGAACGGGAACAGGAGGCGCATCGAATTTGAATTTGCAACGCCGGCCGGAGCGACATTCGCGAACATTGTCTCCAGGCCTGTCGCTCCGATCCGGAGCCCGTCGAGGGAAAACGGCGTCCAGGCTTCCGGGTGGTTCGGACTTCCCGAAACGAATCCGTCTGTCCGGGAGCAAATGATACGGTGCATCTCGGTTCCGGAGTGTGGATCCCACAGTGAGATCCGATTCTCATGACGCATCGCGAGCACCGTATCGTCCGGTGAGAAGGCTGAATTCAGGAATCGACCGGTTTTCGAAACGAGTCTCTTAAAGACGGTCACCTGTCCGTCCTGTCCAATATCCAGTAAGCTTGCCGAACCGTCTTCGCAGACAAGAACGCACCGATTGGACATGAACCCGAAGTTCCCGGCGCGAACGGATGCTGCTTCGGGCAGATCGAACGATTTCCCCGTTGCGGGTTCCCACAGCACAGCCATCGGATTTGGTACGGCTTCCGACTTTGGCAGGAACGGATCGCGGATCGGGATGACCAGGATGTACTGGTCGTTGAACGAAATGCGGGCCGCGCATTTGTCGGACTGCACGGCAATCTCTTTGAACTCACGCGACAACAAATTCCATAATTTCACTGTATCCCTGCCTTCCGCGGAAACAAGACTCTGGCCCGATGCGTCGAAAACCAATGAGTGAATCGGAGCGGCGGGACTCATCAGCGCCAGCAACTCTTCTCCCGTGGCTGTATTCCAGAGCACAATTTCACCGTCCAGATGCCCGCAGGCCAGCGTACGACCGTCGGCCGTAAGCGCCGCGCACGTGACCGGCTGGCTGCCTTTCCCCAGAGTATGCAACAGTCGAAACCCATCACTCCAGATTCGAGCCGTTCCATCCCACGAAGCAGTCACGATCTGTCCGGACTTGCCAATAAAGCTGCCAAACGAAATCGGTGCATGATGCGCACCCACGCCGCTGACGGTCCGTCGCGCCTGCAATTCGCAGACGGATGCTGAGTAGACCTCGGAAGTCACAGCGGCCCGGTTCCCTGTCGGATCGACTGCCAGCTTCTTCAGATAAGGCTCTCCGGCAGCGGGAGATTCGAAAACGACTTCTCCGGTATCCGCATCAAATACGCGCAGGATGGATTCGGTTGCGTGCGGGACTGTGGCGAATTTGATGGCCGATATATCCGGCTCCGGTGGAACCTGAACCGCAAACAGGCGATCGTTCAGAAATACGGCATCCATGGTGGGGATCGGACTGAGATCCTTGAGTTCACCGGTCTCAAAATTCCAGGTCTTCAGGCCAGCGACATTCGACGCAGTCGCCACGACCGGCTGATTGGAATGCCGTAAGACTTTCAAACCTGTTTCACCGGGCGTCTGTCGCAGAATTTCCCCTGTCGCTGTATCCCAGCAACTCACTGGATGTGCCGCGTCGTCCTCGTGAAATGTCACGAGAAATCGACGGTCAGGGCTGAGAAAACAGTTGTTAAAGACCAGGCCTTCCTGACGCAGTGTCTTTTCCGGGATCTCATCGTCGGCCCCCCAGAATCGAACCGTGTTCCGTTCGTCGACGGTGACAAACCTGTTCAGATCGGCCATGAACCGAACCGCCGTCACGACGGAAGTATGATCCACCGATCGCAGCTTCTCTCCGGACTTCGAATCATGGAGCTGACATCGCCCGTCTTTTGTGCCGAGGAGAAATCGGGAACCGTCCTCGGAAACCTCCCAGGACATCGCCGCATCGCCGAGGACCGTGAGTGGCCGGACTTCGTCAGAGTCGACGTTCCAAAGTACGGTCTGGCTTCCCACGGAACAGACGATCATAGATTCGGTGCCCGGCACAGTGACGACCGAATGCACACTTTCACCAGCAAAGGTCCTGGTCTGCCGGAGTCGGGATGTTGCGGACTCATACACGGAAACGGTCGTACCACTGACGACTGGCAGCAAAGCTCCTTCAAAAACATCCGAAAGCACTTCACCGGACAGGGTTCCGGTGAGACGCTGTCCGGAAGCGTCCAGCAATTGAGTCTGCATCCGGCTCGTCGAGGCGGCCAGCATCAGTGTCCCGTCTGAAGAAAAGGCCACGTTGCCGGATGCCCGTCCGTCTGAGACTGCAGCAAACCGCCTCCGTTCGCTGCCTGACTGACTCGCCCACACGCGCAGGGACTTGTCGTGGGACGCACTCACCAGTTGACTTCCTGATTTTTCCCAGGCAATGCTGCTGACGAGCCCGGAATGTCCGCGGAGTTCAAACACATTCGCGCCCGTTCCGGTATCGTGAACATGAATCGAGTTCCCCGCGGAAACTGCCAGCAGACGGCCGTCACGGCTGAATGCCGCGGTGTCAACTCCCGCCGGCGCTGGGATGTCGCAGACCACCTTTCCGGACTTGAGGTCGCGAATCAGCACGCGGTGGCTGCCGGTCCAGAAACAGGCCCCGCGATTGTGCAGCGAGCTGACGCAGATCGGTTCACGCCAGAACCACGGAGTGGTCGCAGCAGCGCCGCCGACAGGAAAGACGCGTGTACCCTGGTCGCTGGCAAAGACGACCGATATTGAGTCGTGTGTGAGAAACAGCGAGTTGCCACGCTGACGTGATTCTCCTCCCTGTAAACTCTGTACAAGTTTTCCGTCGCCAGCGTTCCAAACCCTGACTTCTCCGTGGAGGTCTGCCGTCGCGACGAGGGTTCCGTCGGAACTGAAAACTGCCTGAATCACCGGCTGCGAGTGGCCTCTCAATGCAAATCCGTCGTTCGTTGTACCTGTGTGGTAAACCGTGGCGTCGTTTTCGGGTCCTGGCACGACCACGGACCTGCCGTCGGGAGAAAACATCTCCGGAAACGCTTCCATCAGGACATGCTGCGAATAAGTTGTCAGCTGCCGCCCCGTAGAGACGTCCCAAAGGGCGGGAGCACCAATCTTCGCAGGGTCCCATCCCGAACTTCCGCCGGGGCGCATACCACAAGACGCCGTCAGAATCAGATCCCCCTGCGGCGAAAACACAGCCGACGTGATCGCATTGCCGGAGTCGAGTTTGCCGGATTCCGCTCCGGTCCGCAGATCGGTCATAATCGCCGGAAAATTGCCGGTACCGAACTTGTCTCTGGAAACGGTTGAGACCATCGTCTGCCCGCGACTATCGATCCTCACGGTGTCCGAAATCTGCTCACGCGGAAACACGACTCGCAATTCGTGATTGGTATCGATCGCTGCCTGAACGGCCTTGTTGACCTCCAGCCCGGACACTTGTTTCGATCCTTCCAGGGCAAGTGCAAGTGCCAGTCCGGGATTCTCAGTCAGTGTCAGTGACGAATTGGCAATCAGCCGCAGGCCTTCAGATCGGTCGAGTAGATCCGTGACTTTCCTCCGCTGTGCGGTTTCCTGCTGCCATGAATTCCAAATCACTGCTGACATCGCGACAGAGGACAAGAACACAATGCCAAGTCCCACTCCGATCATGCCGGACAGTGTCTGATGCTTCGACATCCAGCGGCGGAATCTCTGGACGCGGGACGGCGGTTTTGCTGCGATCGGCTGGTCGTTGCAGAATCGTTCCAGGTCGTCCGCCAGTTCCGTCGCCGTGGCGTAACGCTCCTGCGGATTCTTGCCGATGGCCTTGGAGATGATCACTTCGAGCTCGGCAGGGATCCGTGGATTGACTTGACGCAGGGCAACCGGATCTTCGAATGCCACCTGTCGCAGAATCTCTTTGGTTCCTTTGCCGTTGAACGCCTGTTTGAGTGTCAGCAGTTCATAAAGCGTGACCCCCAGAGAATAAATGTCGGTCCTGTGGTCCACCAGGAATTTTCGCCCCGAGGCCTGTTCGGGGCTCATGTAACGAAGCGTTCCGACGATGTCGCCGGTTCGCGTTTCACCCGGATTGTCACGGATCTGGGCGAGACCAAAGTCAGTAATCCAGATTTTGCCTTTCTCATCCAGCAGCAGATTGGAAGGTTTGATGTCCCGGTGAATGATCCCGTGGTCATGAGCATGGCCTATCGCCAATGCCGCATCGCGCCCCAGCGCAGCGACGGTCTTGAACAGCCTTTGACTGTGAAGTGGATGCCGACGGCCTGAGACGGCGGCGGCAAAGTCTTCCTCCATCAGGTGTCGTCCGGAAGTCGTATGTGATTGGACTTTTCCTTCCTTCTGAATCGCTCCCGGAGACTCATCGGACTGCTGCGTGGTGCCAGCGGCACGAGGAGTGGGATTCAGTTTCTTCTGTTGCTCAGACGACAACCGGTCCCGGATACTGCCAATCACCTGGGCAATGTTCTGACCTTCAATCAGCTGCATCGCATAAAAATGAACGCCGCGGTCACTGCCCACCGAGTAAACGGGGACAATGTTGGGATGAATCAACTGTGCCGCCGCCGCGGCTTCGTTGCGGAACCGGCGGATTTGCTGTTCATCCATCAGTGCCGCCAGCGGCAGGACTTTCAGGGCGACCCGGCGATTCAGGATCTCCTCCGTGGCCTCATAGACGACGCCCATGCCGCCGCGACCAATCTCACGGCTGATGCGAAAGCTCCCGATGCGGCCGCCGGAAGCTGCCGTGGCGTTCGGGTCTGACCCCGGCGCAGCACCTTCCCGCGGGGCCGCAACACGAGCGTGGTCCGTTTTCTCGAGGACAAAATTACCGTCATCAGTCACCGCAGCCTTGTCAACAGGCGTCACCAGAAGCGTTGTCTCAGGAACCGAATCAAAGTTCAGATCGCCGATTGGGTCACTCATGGCTGTCACCTCGATTAGTGTCATGTCGATTAGTGCGTAAGGCGATGATGGCTGATGATTATGATTGTCGATTCCCGGTTTTACAACCTGGTAGTTCGTAACTGCTGATTCCCGCAGGCCCGCTTCACCACCCGGCCGCAGACGCCGTCTGTTCTGCGCGATCATGCGATTGAATGTCATCGCAGCGTGCGCCACGTCCGCACAGTGCCGGCGCCCGCGGCTGGGCGCTAAACGGCGCTGCTGGCGGAGTGTCAATCGACGCTTCGGCAGTTATGCTGACCATTGACCACTCTACAATCCTGCCAGGTTTGGAATTTTGAGACGAGCGTGACATCGCGTCAGACATTACCCGACTCGCCGCCGCCGCTCGTGGTGATCCAGCGGAATCCGACGTCGGGAACGGGACGGGGCAGAGAAGAGCTGATACTGCTGGTTCGGGAACTGAAGCAACTCGGATTCCGAGTCCGGATGTTTTCCGGTCGTTCGAAGCTGGATAAATATCTGGCGGTTGGATCAGCACGACATTGTCTTCGCTGCATCGTCGCAGCGGGCGGTGACGGTACGGTGGCGGACCTGGTGAACCGTCATCCGGGGGTTCCGATTGCAGTCTTGCCCCTGGGTACTGAGAACCTTTTGGCGCGATATCTGGGCGTTCGACGCTGCGGGAAAACTCTGGCGCAGATCATCAGCCGAGGAAAGGTCCGGGTTTTTGATTCTGCGTTAGCAAACGGGCGACGATTCCTGCTGATGCTGAGCATCGGCGTGGACTCTGAGATCGTCGACGCAATCCATCGCTCAAGAACCGGAACGATTTTGCGCCTTGGATATGTGCTGCCGACGCTGCGTGCCTTCATACGCAGTCGTCCCAGGACGTTGCGCGCGACGGCGGCAGACGGGCGGTCGTCCGTGTCCGGAAGTCATATCATCGTCAGCAACCTGCCCGTTTACGGATTCGGGCTCAACTTCGCCCCGGACGCGGCACCCGACGACGGACTTCTGGACGTGCGTGCATTCACAGGAGCAACTCGCTGGCAGATCTTCCAACACGCGGTCAGACTAAAACTTGGTCTGCCCGTTCACGCTCGGGACATTCAGCGGATCTCGGTATCGTCAGTGGTGGTTGAGCTGGCGGAAGCAGCAGTGGGAATCATCTCGCAGTGCGACGGAGATCCAGGGCCGGAATTGCCGGTTCGGATCGTCGTCGAGCCTGGGTCGCTGAAAGTGATCGTGCCGTAGTGGGCTGAAAGTCGCGGTTCGTTCGGAGGCCGACAGTTTTTCCCGCCACCGGGTTTATTCTTGTGGTGCAACGGCATCTGCGCTGCTCCCGTCGCAAAAAACGCTCGTGTTTTCAACTCGCGCAAAAGCCGTTCAACGACCGGGAGGAGCTCAATGGCGATAAGATGACAGCTTCCGATCGAACAACGACTATGGGCAGCTTGTCCGTATACCGATGCACCCGTAATCCGCTGGATTCAGGAACTTCAAGATGGTGACAGTCGATCACAAACGCCTCACATGGCATCGGAATGCAGTGCAGGTATTCGCACTCGCCGCGATCTTCGGCGTCTCACCATTGTGCGCAGACGATGTTCCCGCAGCACCGGTCGTCGCCGCGCCGGTGCTGTCCGTTGAGGCTCTCGCCGCCAAAGTGCGACCGTCGCTTGTGGTGGTTCGATCCAAAGACCGCACGGGAGGAGATCTGGGGCTGGGCACTGGATTTGTCCTCAGCAGCGACGGTTTGATTGCGACGGCTCGGCATGTGATTGGCGATGGCAGAGACATCGCCGTGGAACTGCCCGATGGCACAGTCGCCGCGGTCACTGAGGTCCATGCATCATCCAGTCAAGTCGACCTGGCAATCATCCGCGTAGCGTCGTCCGGACTGCAGGCGCTTGCGATTTCGAACGACGATGAAATCGCTCAGGGGCGCGAGGTTGTTGCGATGGGCCATCCGAAGGGGTTGAAGAACAGTGTCTTCAGCGGCGTGGTTTCGGGACATCAGGAGATCGATGGCCTGAGGATGCTGCAGTTGGCAATGCCCATCGAACAGGGGCTCAGCGGTGGTCCGGTCGTCGACCGTCAGGGGCTGGTGGTCGGCATTGTGACGATGAAGTCGGTCGTTGCCGAAAACGTCGGGTTCGCGCTTCCGGTCCAGTTGCTTCGAGTTCTGATTACCGATCCGAATCCCGTGCCTATGGCGCGCTGGCGGACGATCGGTGCACTGGATCCGCGGCAGTGGCAGCCGCTGTTCGGAGCCGACTGGCGGCAGCGTGCAGGACGGGTGATCGTCAACGGCGCAGGGAATTCGTTTGGAGGCCGAACGCTGTGCCTTCGCCAGTCAGATCTTCCGGAGTTGCCATTCGATTTGAAAGTTCTGGTGAAACTTGGCGACGAACAGGGCGCGGCGGGTCTGGTGTTTCACTCTGACGGCGATCATCGGCACTACGGTTTTTATCCGAGTGCCGGCAATTTGCGGCTGACTCGTTTTGACGGCCCGGATGTCGGCTCATGGACCATTCTGCACAACGAACCCCATGCGGCGTACAAGCCAGGCGAATGGAATACGCTGCTGGTCAGAGTCCATGCCGATCACTTCGAGTGCTTTCTCAATCATGAAAAGGTCGTCGAATCCCGCGACGACGTTTTACCTGCCGGAAAGATCGGCGTTGCTGCGTTCCGAGGAACTGAGGCAGAGTTCCGCAGATTCGACGCTGGTCACAAGCTGCTGCCGGAATCCAGCGATCCACAGACCCGTGAGAATCTGCAACAGATCACCAATGCTGTCGCCCCGGACGCGCCGGCTGATGACGAGGTGCTGCAGCAACTCTTGCCGTTGGGCGATCAGGCCTCCGAATTCCTGGTCGCAGAAGCGAGGCTGCTGGATCAGAAGGCCGAGCAGCTCCGTCAACTGGCCCGGGACGTTCATGAATCCCGCACACGGCGTGAGCTGGCCGAGGCGCTCGGTATTGTCCAGGGACCAACCGCACAATCGGAATCGGCAGACATCGATCCGCCCGATCCTGAATCGCCGGTGCACGCAGAAGATCTGCTGCGGGCTGCGTTGCTGATCGCTCGGATTGACAATGTGGATGTCGACGTCGATTCCTACGTCGCTCACGTCGTCCAGATGGTGGACGAGATTCGCAAGGCGCTTCCGGAGCATGCGACTGCCGCAGCGCGTCTGGTGCGACTGGATCAGTATCTGTTCGAAGAACTCGGTGTCCGGGGCAGCAGATTCGACGAATACTACACGCGGTCGAACAGTTATCTGAATGAAGTGATTGATGATCGCGAAGGGCTGCCGATCACACTTTCGGTTCTGTACATCGAACTCGCCAGACGACTTGAGCTGAACATCACAGGAGTCGGATTGCCGGGGCATTTCGTCGTCCGATATCAGCCGGATGATCCAGCTCTTTTGGCTGAGCTGATTGATCCGTTCGAGAAGGGTCGGCGGTTGTCCGCTCAGGATGTTGAGGCCCTGATTGCGGCTTCCGGATTTCCCAGTCTGCCGCAGTTTCACGAGAGTAAGTCACCTCGTCAGATTGCCGAACGGATGACGCTGAACCTGCTGAGTCTGGCAGAAAACACACGCAGGGACGCGGATGTGTTGAGCTGCCTCGAAACGCTGGTGCTGCTGGCTCCCGACAATTCAGAATACAGGGCCAAACGGCTGGAACTGCGAGCTCGTACCGGCCGACTTCTGCTGGCACTTGAGGATGCGGACTGGTTCATCCGGGAGCAGCCGGACACCGTCGATCCGGAACGGCTGCGAGAATTGCGGAACACTCTGGTGGAGCAAATCGAGCAAAGGTCTCCGATGCCCTGATCGAGCATCGAGCGACGATCCTGTTCCATGACTTTGTGTTTCCGGAGCTTCTGGCGACCGCTGGACTTCGCGTTTTCACGACCAGCAAGGATGCCCGGATTGTGCTTCGGGCCGGTTACCGGGTCTATGCGGAGGCCGTCGGCGAACTCCTGAAGTCAGTGCAGCCAACGGTGCGGATGAGTACAAACTGACTGCGTCATTGTGTCTGGCTGCGCGGCAGCGAATCGCTGCCCGTTGATGCTCATCGAAGCACGACCGTCACAGCTGTGCCCGTCTTTATCCACCGCTTTTGGAATTTCGCAGGCGATTTCCGATGCTGACCGATATACCCTGGCAAGACCAAAGCCGAATCATCCACACGCGGAGAATGCTCGATTCTTTTCGGCGGTTTGTCGGCAGCGAACTGATTCCCCGAGAGTCGAATCCGGAGAACGAGGCGAGGACGCTGTTTGAGGCTGCTTTTGTTGTTGTCTCGCACGGGATTCAGGAAGACCCGATCCTGAACTACGGCAATCGGATGGCGCTCGCGCTGTGGGAAATGGACTTTGCAACATTGACGTCCATTCCGTCGCGTCTGACAGCGGAGCCCATGCACCGCGATGAACGGGCCCTGCTGATGGCCCGCGCTGATCGGGACGGCTATGTCGACGACTACCGCGGCGTCCGCATCAGCAACTCCGGGAAACGGTTCCTGATCGAACAGGCGATCGTCTGGAATGTCGTCGATAACGAGGGCCAGCGCGTCGGCCAGGCAGCGACGTTCTCGCATTGGACACCGCTCGGTTGATCGCGTCAACGGAGCCGTCTCGCCACAATACCCCCAAAAAATGATCGATCGTCGCATCGATTTTGATTGATCCGTTGCAGAACGGCTCCGGTCGACGTAATCTCGGGCTCGGTGAGACCGATGGTTTCGGTCCTGGTTTGCGTTGCGAAGGCGAGTTTGCTGTCAGGTGCTGACAAAAGAGGTGTACGATGAGGCTTTCAGGAATACTGCTGGCTGTCGTGTTGATTCCGGGATTCGCGGTGGCTCAGGAAGAGTTATCGGAGGCGGACAAGCAACTGATTCAGGTGATCCAGGCGGCGGGCGGCCAGGCGATGCCGTTGGCCAAAAATGATGCTCGGCTGTCAGTCGCGTTTCATCTGTCTGACAAAGAAATCACGGACGAAACTCTGGCGATTCTTAAAGACGCTGCGAGCATCCAGTCGCTCAATCTTCGAGGCACCAAAATCACTGACGCCGGATTGGCCAACCTTGCCGGGCTGAAAGGTCTGACTCGTCTGCATCTGGAGAAAACCGCCGTCACCGACGCGGGGCTTGCTCATCTTGCCGGCCTGCAGGCACTGGAATACCTCAACGTCTACGAGACCAAAGTGACCGACGCCGGGCTGGTTCAGCTCGGAGGAATCAAGGCGCTACGGAAGCTGTTTGTGTGGCAGACTGCGGTGACAGAAGCCGGTGAGGAGACTCTGAAAGCTGCGATTCCGGAAATCGAAATCGTGCCGGACTTCAGGAAGGACCGGGAGCGTGAAATCGTGGAAACCGGTCGTGCTGCCGAAGACGCGGGCAAACTTGTCGAAGAACTCGCGGCGATGATCGTCGCACAGGATAAGGCAATTGTTGATACCGCCGCTGCTGCAGCCGCGGCCGCAAAGGTGCAGGCGGATGCTCAGGCCTCGCTCGATTTGTCGAATAAGACTCTTGAAGCCGCGAACGCTGCCAAAGCCGCAGCTGATAAAGCGGTGACGGATCTTAAGGCCGATGCGAATTCGCCTCCTGCGGCCGTCACCGCCGCCGACGCCGCCGCCGCGGAATCTCAGAAAACCGTCGAAGCCGCAACTGCCGGCATAGAGCCGCTGAAGAAGCCAGTGGAAGACGCCAAAGTTGCTGCTGAAGCAGCAAAGAAAACTGCCGATGATGCGACGGCAAAACTCGCCGAACTGAAGACCAAATCGGACGAGGCGATCAAGAAAGCCGCCGAGCTGAAGACCAAGTCAGAAGAACTGGCCGCCAAGAAGTAAGGACCTATGCAGCGACAACTTCGCGAAGGATTTCCGGCAGACTAGTTCCAGGCTTTCGCAAAGTCCCTTCTCTCCCTGGCAGGGGGAGAAGGTGGCCGATCCCGGCGCGCCGGGAGATGAGGGGGTCGTGGCTGGTCGACGCGATCGCGGTGCTCACGGACAGGAATGACGCATCGATATCTCAGGCGATGATTTCCCGAATCGGTGATCCGAAGTCGATCTCCAGCCGTTTGTGGCCCGGCACTTCCAGGCGATGGGGATCGAGTCCGAGTTGATGCATCAGCGTCGCGTGGATATCCGTGACGTAGTGACGATTCTCCACCGCATGGAAGCCTATCTCGTCTGTGGCTCCGTGGACAATTCCGCCCTTCAGCCCGCCCCCAGCCATCCAGACAGAAAATCCATAAGGATGATGGTCGCGACCGTCTGACTTTTCGGCGCCCGGTGTCCGCCCGAATTCGGTCGCCCAGACGACAAGAGTTTCATCGAGCAGTCCTCGCTGTTTCAGATCTTTCAATAGTCCTGCGATCGGCTTGTCCACTGCCTTGCAGCGCGTCGAATGGTTCTTCAGCAACTCACTGTGCGCGTCCCAGCCATCATCGTAGATCTGCACAAACCGCACGCCGCGTTCCACAAGTCGTCGCGCCGCGAGGCTGATTCGACCAACCCGTTCTGTCGCGGAATCATCCAAACCATAGAGTGACTGTGTCTGCTGTGTCTCATCACTCAGACGAACAACTTCCGGCACTGACATCTGCATGCGAAACGCCAGTTCGTAACTCTTGATGCGAGCTCTCATCGCCGGGTCATCGGGATATTGAACACCAGCGATCCCATTGAGTTCATTCAGCAGACTGAGCTGTTCCCGGCGTTCGGCAACCGACACGCTGGCTCCGGGCGTTCCGAACGGCAACGGATTGTTCGGATCGAGAGCCATATTGACGCCGGAATGCTCGGGACCCAGATAGCTGCCACTGTGAGCCCCCACGCCTCCGCAGCAATCCCCCGGACCACCTCCCATCACCACAAATTGCGGCAGATTGTCATTCAGGGAACCCAGACCGTAATGAATCCACGATCCAATCGACGGATGGAAACCATCAAAAATGTGCCGTCCTGTGTGAAACTGCAGCTGAGCGGCATGGTCGTTGTCGGTGGTCCACATCGAACGCACCACTGCCAGATCATCGATGCAGTCGCCCACATGCGGCCACCAGTCACTGACTTCAATGCCGCTTTGTCCTCGTCGCCGAAAGCCAATCTGTGTGGGATACAGCCGGGCCATCAGGGCTCGCGGAGTTCCCGCGAAATCGCGAACGTTCTTTCGATAATACGGCGAGTCCAGTACGGATGATTTGAAGGGAGATTCGTCAATTGTCAGTCCGGCGTATTTGTCGACGGCAGGTTTCGGATCGAAGCTCTCCAGATGACTGGTCCCGCCGAGCATGAAGTACCAAATGACGCTCTTCGCTTTCGGTGCGAAGTGCGCCAGCGTGGAATCAGCAAGCACCGCACGAGACGATTCCTCTGCGCGGGTGATGCCGTCACTGGCCAGCATTGAGCCCAGGGCCAATCCCGTAAAGCCCAGCCCCATGTCCGCCAGAAAATGACGGCGAGGACGAGCAACTCCAGGAGGCTGCTGAAGAAAATGTCGGACTGAGTTTTTCATCGGATGGTCACAAAATCGTTGTGGCTGAATAAAACATGCATCAGATTCTCGCGGGCGCGCAGGTGAGGAACCGCCGCCGGCGCGCGACCAGGGGGCTGTCCTCCAGCGGGGAACATCGCCAGGTCAGACGACTGCACCGTGCCTGTATTGTGTTCCAGAAACCTCTGACAGGCCGCACGTTCTCGCGTATCGGGAATTCTTGACAGGATTGTTTGGAAGGCGATCGTGATAAACGCATCCCGCGTGGCTGGAATGTCGTGAGTACCAGCCTCTGCACTGACCTTTTCAGCCAGCAGACGCGCCTGATCAAGTGTCAGGCTGCTGTTCATCAATGCCAGAGCCTGCTGCGGAACGACGCTCTCCTGGCGACGGTAGCATTCGTTCGGGTTCGCCACATCGAATGTCTCCAGAAACCCGACCTTTTCATTTGGCGTGTTTCGAAAATACAAACTGCGGCGCAGCACGGACTGCGCTTCGGTCTCAGGGATCTCCGGACCGCCCTGCGATTTGTCCAGCGATCCAGCCACCGACAGGACCGAATCCCGCACGACTTCTGCTTCCATGCGGCGCGAATTCATCCTCCACAAAAATCGGTTCGCGGGATCCACCGCTGCGTTGGCACTGGCAGCCGCCGAATTGAGACCAGTGGCAGAACTTTGGCGATACGTCGACGACAAGACGATCATTCGGTGCAGCGGTTTCATCTTCCAGCCGTTCGCCGTCAGTTCGGTCGCCAGCCAGTCCAGCAGTTCGGGATGCGACGGCCGCTGACCGTTCAGACCAAAATTTGCCACCGACGGCACCAGTGCTTCGCCCATGTGACGCAGCCAGAGATGGTTGACGGCAATGCGCGACGCGCGAGGATTCTGCGGGCTGGTAATCCACCGGGCCAGTGCGAGGCGGCGTCCCGTAGAAGTGGCCGGGAAGACTTCGCCCAGTGGCAAGTAAGTGCCGTCGGCCTTAGCGAGCGCCATCCTGGCATCAGTGAGCTTTTGATTTGCTTCGGACAACTTCTGTTCGGCGGCTGCAACTTGAACAGCGGCAGCAGCAGCAGCGAGAGATGGTGAAGCAGATTCGCGAATCCTGGCCAGAAGATGTTCTGCAGCCAACACAGCTTCCATGGTTTTCGAGACCGCAACCTGCCGTTCAGCTCGGCTGGCCACCAACGCCTGGTCCCGGACGCTGTCTTCCGGCTCGGCGTGATACTTTGCCCGTTCGGCAATGATGCGAGCCCTGATCGCCAGAACTTCGTCCCGAGCGGTCACCAGACTCGCTTCCGCAAGTTCTATTTCATCGACTGCGGATTGATGCTGCTGGCGAAGATCGTCCACCGTGGGAACAAGCTCACGCACATCCACTTCCAGGAACTCTGCGGACCCGTTGTGGACCCACAAAGCGAACTTTCCCTTGCGACGCGGCACCGGCATGACGTAATCAAGTTTGTGTTCGCCATTCAGGACGAGCGTCAACTGCTGACCTCGGGCGGTGATCTCCACGGTGGAAACTTCACCGACCGACAGCTTCGTCGCGACGATTCCCGCCTGCGGATAGTCCTGCTGTCCGTCTCGGCGATGAAACGCCTGAATCGACTGAGCCGCATCCCCGGACGAGGTATAGACGTCCTGTGAATTTCCCTGGTCGACGTAATCAAAGCTGAAGCCGACCGAGCGAAATGTTCCCGGCTGCAGAGTTCGATATTTGACTCGCGCCTGGAAGTCTCGAGGAAGAGTGACATCGGCCATCAGCGTCGTGAAACTGCCAACGGAGGACTCCAGCAACTTCCCGTCCTGCCAGAACCAATCGCCGGAAACGACTTTCCAGACCTCAGATCGTGACGCGAACTCATCATGGAGCACGGGGACTGTGCTGAGGTCTGAACCGATCTCGCCGCGCTCGATCCGCGCCTGCAACTCCATCACGGCCCTGCCCCGCTGATCGGCATCCCCGCGAGCCTTGTCAATCTGTTGTCCTGCCTGCTCCACTCGCGCCTCGGCCGCTGCGATCAATCCATCCGCGACGGCGGGTAACAATTGAGGATAGTACGACTCGGGGGACAACGACACAGGCTGGATTTCCGCTGCCAGCGCACCCAGTGCTTTGGGAACGGCCGGAGTCATCAGCTTTGATTCATCCGGATACCGATTGTCACCCCGCTGAAAGACAAATGTTTTCGCATCCACGGTCTTGTCGAACACGCGCGCCACGCCTTCCTTCAGGACCGGACCGAGCGTGGCATCTTTCTCGGTCTCCGCGTTTCCGCTTACAGGATCCGTCCGCACATCATGTGGTTCAAAGAACGCACGAAAGTGGTAATAGTCTTCCTGAGTGATCGGGTCGAACTTGTGATCATGGCAGCGAGCACACTTGAGCGTCAGTCCGAGAAACGCCTGACTGGAATGTTCCACGGTCTCGAACATCCAGACGTTGCGGTCAAACTTGTACCAGTTACGACCCAGAAACCCGGTGGCTCGCAGGATATCGGGATCGTCAGGGGCGAATTCATCCCCCGCCAGCATTTCCACCACCATCTGATCGTAGGGTTTGTCGTTGTTGAGCGACTCCACGATCCAGTCGCGCCATCGCCAGATGTGACGCTGGCTGTAGCGGATCTCATTGCCGCCGCGACTGCCGTACCAGTCACTGTATCGCCAGACATCCATCCAGTGGCGTCCCCAGCGCTCGCCGTACTCCGGCCGCGCGAGCAGCATGTCAACAACTGTCTCATAGGCGTTGACTGACGAATCGTCTAAGAAGAGATGCAGCTCATCTCGCGAGGGCGGCAGTCCAATCAGATCGAGTGTGACTCGACGCAGCCACACTTCCCGCGATGCATCCTCACTCGGCAACAGACCGCGGTTTTCTTGCTCGGCGGAAATGAACGCATCAATCGGATTGCGGACCCATGCCTGATTCTGAACAACCGGAACGACAGGTCGCACAGGACTCTGATAGGACCAGTACCGGGCCGGATCTTCGGGGATCTTTTCATCTGTCGGCGAATTCGCACCCTGATCAATCCAGGCTTTCAGCAGATCGACCTGCGCTTCAGACAGTCTTTCCCCCTGTCCTTCCGGAGGCATCCGGATGTCGACATCGGCGGCCGTGACACGTGCAATCAGCAGACTGGAGGAGATCTGTCCCGGCTGCACCACGGGACCATTGTCACTGCCCTTTCTGATCAGCTCTCCGGCATCCAGTCGTAACCCCGAATTCTGTTTCAACGCTCCATGGCACGCCGTACACTTATGCAGCAGCATCGGTTTGATGTCGCGCTCATAGTCGACGTTGTGCTGCGGCACAACTTTCCCATCGGCCAGCGTCGAGGCCGAAACGGCAGTCGTCGCCAAAACAAACGTTGCCAGTCGAACCAGAGTTGTCTTGGTGTGCTGCATGGCTGCAACTCTGCTGTTTCGGGATGGCGAGCACGAATCTTTGATCAGATTCGTCGACTGCGGGGACTGCCAGATTAACAATCCCATTTCGGGATTTCCATGCTTTCCATCATTCCCATGACTTTGACAGCCCAATGGGAGGCATGGGATTTATGGGAAGTATGTTGGCGTGAATGAGTGTGCGTGACTTTATTGCCTGGGGCGTTGGTTGCGGTAGTTCAAGCGGGCTTTCGTCATGCGCTCCCGCAGGCCGCCTTGTTCGACGAATTCTTTCTCCAGCGTTTTCAGTTGCTGGTCCAGCAGATAATTCGTCTGATGAATCAGGCAGATTGCGATGTTCGCAATCACCTCTGCCGGACGGGTTTCCACGAACTCACGATACACTTCGAACGTCTGCGGCGTCCGCCGTCCCAGCTCTCGTACATACAAGGCTTCCTTGGAGTCTTTGTCCCAGATGACATGATCCCGGACTCGCAGGTAGTCACGAAAATCGGCCAGCAGTTCTTCCAGGCTGGCTCGGCCCACGTTGGTCAGTTTGATCTCTGTTTCCTTCGATGTCGTCGCCGCCTTGCTGCCTTCCAGAATGTTCTGCTTGCCTGAACGAGCCGATTGGATCATTTGATCAACCGTGCGGTCGCTTCGTGAGAGAAACTTGTGGGCGAAGCGGAAGGTGATGTCATAAACGACTTCTGCTTTCAGGAACGACAACAGCGTCTGATAGTCGCCGCGAGGCGGCAACAAACGGTCGGCGTCAGGGGCGTGGGATTTATGGGAAGATTGCGATTTGTGAATTTCATGATTCCCATTCTTCCCATCATTCCCATGCGATTCCTGCTTTTCGTTCATAGCAATTACCTGATAGAGGTCCGGGAGTTTCTTTCGTTCGGATGGTTCTGTGTCGGACACCGGACATTACACCGAAAACCCGTCGCGTTCGTAACTTCGCGGTGGGCGGAATGAGTCGGGGGGCCGCTGCCATGGTGTCCCAAAGGGAATTCCCGCCGACGGAGCGGCGGGTCAACGGTCGTGCTCTCAGCGGAAGTTCCTTGCCTTCGCGTCGATCTGTTCCAGCATCTGACTCACATCATCAAGTCGTTCACAGACGACGTGAATCACATCGCCTTCACGCTGAAGACGGCCGGTGGCGAGCATGACGCTGGCGAAGCGGGCGGCTTGGCGGAAGTGCTGCCAGACGGACGGATAGACGACCAGATTTGCGATGCCGGTTTCGTCTTCGAGCGTGACGAACGTGATGCCGGCTGCCGTCGACGGTCGCTGACGCATCAGAACCAGACCGGCGACTTTGACTCGTCGGTCCGGAGTCAGCTCGCTCAGTTGCTGCGCGGTGACGGCTTTCAGCTGAGTCAGCTGGTCCCGCAGAAATGTGATCGGATGCTGTCGCAGCGTCAGACCGGCTGACGAGTAATCTTCCACGACGTCATCCTGAGCCGACATCTGCGGCAAATCCGGAGTCGACTCATCCGGCAGAGGAGCATCACCATCATCAAACAACGGCAGATGTTCGCGTGACGGCAGCGATTTCCAGTAGGCCTCGCGCCGGTCGACGTTCAGCGACGCAAAGGCATCCGCTCGTGACAGCAATTGCAGAGTTGATCGGCCGAGCTGCGTTCGCCGCGCGAAGTCATCGAATGACCGGAATCGTCCGCTTCGCTGACGAACGGTTTCGATGTGTCGGCCGTGCTCCTCCGAGAATCCGCGAAGCAAGCGGAAGCCGAGGCGAAGGGCGAAGGCCTGATCCTGATGCGTGAACGGGATGCCGGGCGAATCCGGAGCGTCCTCCAGTGTGCAGTCCCAGTCGCTGTGATTGACATCGGGGGGAAAGATTGCGACGCCGTGTTCGCGGGCATCTCGTACCAACTGGGCCGGGGCATAGAATCCCATCGGCTGGCTGTTGATCAGAGCCGCCGCGAAGATGGCCGGGTGATAGCGTTTGATCCAGGCCGAAACATAAACCAGCAGCGCGAAACTGGCGGCGTGCGATTCGGGAAAACCGTACTCACCGAACCCGCTGATCTGCTTGAACAGTCGTTCGGAAAATTCGGCGTCGTAGCCGCGATCGGTCATTCCGTTGACGAGCTTTTCGTGAAACTTCGCAATCACGCCCGTCTTCCGCCAGGCACCCATCGCGCGGCGCAATTGGTCGGCTTCGCCGGGAGTGAATCCCGCCGCGACGATTGCCAGGCGCATGGCCTGTTCCTGGAAAATCGGAACGCCCAGCGTCTTGTGCAGCACAGCTCGAATGGCAGGATTCGGATATTCCACCGCCTCTTCGCCGGAACGCCGACGCAGATAAGGATGCACCATGTCGCCCTGAATCGGCCCTGGACGCACGATCGCTGTTTCGATCACGAGGTCGTAAAAACAATGCGGTTTCAGACGAGGCAGCATGCTCATCTGTGCGCGGCTTTCGATCTGAAACACGCCAATCGTGTCGGCTCGGCTCACCATCTCATACACCTGCCGATCTTCTGAGGGCACGTTCGCCAGCGTCAGTGATTTCCCGTGGTGCTTTTGGATCAGGTCAAACGCGCGGCGGATGCAGCTGAGCATCCCGAGCGACAGACAGTCGACCTTAAGCAGTCCCAATGCATCGAGGTCATCTTTGTCCCATTGAATCACCGTGCGGCCCGGCATTGACGCATTCTCGATCGGCACAAGTTCGCTGAGCAGGCCGCGCGACATCACCATGCCGCCGGAATGCTGCGACAGGTGCCGCGGAAAGCTGAGCAGCCAGTTGAGCAGCTCCAGCATCCGTCGCCCCAGCAGAGATTCCGGATCAATGCCGCCGTCGCGCATGCGTTCGGGGAATTGTTCGGTGTGATCGACGTGCTCCATCTGGTTCGCGAGCTTGTCGATACGATCGCCGGACAGAGCGAGCACTTTTCCGATGTCACGAATAGCCGACCGAGGCCGGTACGTGATCACCGCCGCGGTCATGCCGGCTCGATCGCGCCCGTACCGTTCGAACAGATACTGCAGGACTTCTTCGCGGCGTTCATGTTCAAAGTCGATATCAATGTCCGGCGCTTCGTGGCGTTCGCGGCTGATAAAGCGTTCAAACAGCACATCGATGCGGCTCGGGTCGACAGACGTCACACCGAGACAGAAACACACCACCGAGTTCGCCGCCGATCCGCGACCCTGACAGAGAATTTTCCGTTCCCGTGCGAAGCGGACGAGGTCGTAGACGGTCAGAAAATAGGCTTCGTAGCGGAGTTCATGAATGAGAGTAAGTTCGTGCTCAATGAGGCGTCGAATTTTGTCCGGTACGCCCTTCGGATAACGCAGCTTCGCTCCGCGCCAGGTGAGATTCGTCAGATGCTGCGCCGGCGTGAGTCCCGCCGGAACGATCTCCTCCGGATACTCGTAACGCAGTTCATCGAGCGAGAACGAGCAGCGGTCGGCAATGTCGATGGTGCATTCCAGCAGCTCTCGCCGGCCGCCGAACAGAGCCAGCATGTCGGCACCCGACTTGAGATGGCGTTCACCGTTCGGGAAAAGTTCATGGCCCAGCTGCTGCAGTGCCGTCGAGTGGCGAATGGCGGTTACGACATCATGGAGCGCTCGCCGCCGCGGGATGTGGTAATGCACATCGTTCGATGCGGCAAGCGGGATGTTCAGCGTCTGAGATTGCTTCAGCCATCGCTGGAGTTTCGCTGAATCGTCCGGGCCCCGATGCAGTTCAGCGAGTCCATAACAGCGGTCGCTAAAAACGTCGCGAAGCCTTACCAATTCCGCGTCGCCGACAAAGGCATCAATGCCCGGTTGCCAGCGGCGTTCGTATCGCAACCGGGATTCAGTACTCAGCGGTACGCAGCACAGCAGCCCATCGGCATGATCGGCAACATCGCTGACCGTCAGGCGGCATTCGCCCTTCGGCGCTTTGCGGCGACCGACGGTGATCAGCCGAGACAGGCGACCATACGCGGCGCGATCCGTGGCCAGCAGTATCATTGTTGGGCCATCGTCGGGGACGATTTCCGCTCCGATGATCAACTTCAGCCCGGCTTCCTTCGCGGCAACATGAGCCCTCACAACTCCGGCCAGCGAGTTTCGATCAGCCACTGCCAGCGCGCTAAGACGCAGCTCGACCGCCCGCGCCGCCAGTTCGTCCGCATGAGATGCTCCTTCGAGAAACGAATAATTCGTTCGGCAGTGCAGTTCGGCGTACGGGACGGATGCCGATTTCGAACCGCTCTGCGATGTGAGATCACCGCTCGCAGAAGCAGTTGTCAACCGTTGTCGGCGTTTCGATGGTGGCGGATCAGGCATGGACTCTCTGTTTAACGCTTCCCGGCGCTGATCTCGTTCCGAGGCTCCAGCCTCGGACATTCTCGTTCCGAGGCTCCGGCCTCGGAACGCACTGTGCAGGAGGCTCGGCCTCCTGCGCACGCCACATTGGCGCAACGATCCGGCGACCGCCACGAGCGACCGGCGTTTGTGACAAACGACACTACGACGCATTTGGCACGAGAGGCCGGAGCCTCAGGCCAGTGCGTTCCAGGGCGGGAGCCCTGGAGAGGCCGGAGCCTCAGGCCAGTGCGTTCCAGGGCCGGAGCCCTGGAACGAGCCTCATTTGTACCTTGCGAGACGAGCCGACACCTGCGGCTGGGCGTTAATCATTTGGGAGACCCGCAACACTCTGCTACAACCCGCCTTCGTTCGGTGACTCGCTTCAGAGATTTGTATCAAACGCCGCTCCGCATGACTTCTGCTCCCGATCAATCCGCCGCAAATGCTGACGTGTGGACGGTGCAGCGGATTCTGGAATGGACCGCCGGTTTCCTGAGGCAGAAGGGAGTCGAATCTCCGCGGCTGGAGGCGGAACTGCTCCTGGCTCATGCCCGCAAGTGCCCTCGGATTCGGCTCTACACGGACTTCAGTACACCGCTGACGGATGCAGAACGGGTGACCATGCGGGAACTCGTCCAGCGGCGAGCCAAACGCGAACCATTGGCCTACATCGTCGGTGCTCGGGAATTTTACGGGCGGAGTTTTGAAGTCGGCCCCGGCGTACTGATTCCAAGACCCGAGACCGAGTCGCTCATCGACGCCTGTCTCGATCGGATTCCAAAAGACGCCCCGTCTATGATCGCGGAAGTCGGCTTTGGGTCAGGCTGCATCGCGATCACCCTGGCGAAACAGCGGCCGCGGTGCATGGTGACAGCGACGGATGTTGCGGACCGGGCGATGGAGATCGCGGCTCGGAATGTGGTTCGGCATGAAGTCGCCGACCGGGTGACTCTGCTGGCGGGCGACATCCTGCAGCCGGTGAAAGCCGGAGCCGTCCTCTTCGACGGGCTCGTCAGTAATCCGCCGTATATTCGTGACGACGAGCGAGAAACGCTGCAGCCGGAAGTGGTTCAACATGAGCCGTCGGACGCCTTATTTGCCGGAGAAGACGGGCTGAGTGTGGTGCGGCGGATCATCGAGCAGGCTCCGGCAGTATTGAAAACCGGCGCATTCATCGCTCTCGAAGTGGATCCGTCGCAGTGCGAAACAGTCGCTTCGCTCTTGATCGCCGGCGGCTTTCAGGCGACAACTGTCAAACGGGATCTGAACGGGAACGATCGGATCGTGGAGGCCGTGCTGGGAATGCCCATAAAGTAGCCGTCACGCTCCGCGTGACGAGCCCTGTTCATCATTGCGGCGACACAACGAAGCAATCATCAGAAAGGACTCTGATCATGGACATGTTCTGCGTGGACGGCGGACGAAAGCTGCGCGGAACGGTGCGGGTTGAGGGCAGCAAGAATGCAGGCCTGCCGATCCTCGCGGCAACACTGGCGATTCAGGGCGAAGTCGTTCTTGAGCGAATCCCGCTACTGCAGGACATCGTCACGATGCGCCGGCTGCTGCAGTCGATGGGCGCGACGATCGATGACGATCGGGGTTCATCGCTGTCGGTCGATACCCGCGAAGTTCGAGAGTCGGTTGCTCCATACGATCTTGTGCGTCAAATGCGAGCCAGCGTGTGCGTGCTCGGCCCGCTCCTCGCGCGGTTCGGCAAGGCTCGCGTGTCCCTGCCGGGTGGATGCAACATCGGGCATCGACCGATTGATATTCATCTGCGGGGACTCGCCGCGCTGGGAGCCGACATTCGCCTGGAATCGGGCTATGTCGTCGCTGAAGCGGAACGGCTTCGCGGCGCGGACGTTGACCTGGGAGGTATCTTTGGTCCGACGGTGACCGGGACTTGTAACGTGATGATGGCGGCCGCTCTGGCAAAGGGACGATCGGTACTGCGTTCGGCCGCGAAGGAACCGGAAGTCGCTGATCTTGGTGAGTTTCTCAATGCCGCAGGAGCGCGCATCGGAGGACTCGGAACATCCGTACTGGAAATCGACGGCGTGGACGAGCTTCATGCCGTCCGACATCGAATCATCGCCGATCGGATCGAGGCGGCGACTCTGGCCGTGGCCACAGCGATCACCGGCGGCGATGTGCTGATTGAAGAGGCACCGACCGAGCACATGACGTCAGTGATTCAGGTTCTGAGATCGATCGGCATCGTGGTCGAGGCGGAAGGCCGGGCATTGCGTGTTCAGGGGACCTCGGACTACCGGGCGGTACAACTGCGTGCGGAACCGTATCCCGGTCTGCCGACAGACGTGCAGGCTCAGTTGACGGCACTGCTGGCCATCGTACCGGGAGAAAGTCGGATCATTGACAGTGTGTTTCCTGACCGATTCATGCACGCTGCCGAACTCGTGCGGATGGGAGCCAACATCCGAGTCCACGGAAACGCGGCTCATGTCTGCGGCGTTACTCAGTTGTCAGGCGCTCCCGTGATGGCGTCCGACTTGCGAGCAAGTGCCGCACTGGTCCTTGCAGCGCTCGCGGCGAAAGGAAGAACCGAGATCCGCCGCGTGTATCACCTCGACCGCGGCTATCACGCCTTCGAAAAGAAGCTGAACAGCCTTGGAGCCAGCATCGAACGCCGCACGGATCAAGTCGGTCCCCAAATCGTTCCCGCTCCGCATCTGGACCTTGTACGAAGCGCCATCCGGCAACGCGCCGGCACAAAGTAGCCACAGTCCAAAGCCCCGGCGCAGTCCCGCAGGTGGTTGTCCGATCCACCTTCTTTGTCATAGCGAATAAAGATCTCGATCCAATGCTGGAGCGACTGCAATGCAGC
>Ga0163144_10003670_pt1 | contig 34894 bp, 27 predicted proteins | sample OliLak19BULKMAT1_FD_123175 | JGI IMG/M metagenome (GOLD analysis project Ga0163144, IMG submission 123175) | Freshwater microbial mat bacterial communities from Lake Vanda, McMurdo Dry Valleys, Antarctica - Oligotrophic Lake LV.19.BULKMAT1 | ecosystem: Environmental > Aquatic > Freshwater >...
ATGTCGCACCCGATGTCGCACCCGATGTCGCACCCGATGTCGCACCCGATGTCGCGCCCGACGTCGCGCCCGACGTCGCATCGGGCGTCGATGCCGCGTTCGCGCGCAGCCTCGCCAGCAGCGCATCGGTGCGCAGCGTGTCCGCACCGCCGAACGCCATCGTCTCGCCGTTCCACTTCAACGACGGATTGAGCGCGGCCACCAGCAGCGCCGCGAGATCGTCGACATGAATGGGCTGCACCAACGCCGACCCCGCGCCGAATACGATCGGCAACGGCAGTCTGGCCAACCGTCGCAACCCGTCGAGCACCGGGCTCCCGTCGCCGAACACCATCGTCGGGCGCACGATCAACACATCCAACCCCGACTCGCGAACGCGCGCCTCGGCGGCGCGTTTGGCGTTCGCGTAGTGATAGTGCGACCTGTCGGCGAAGCCGGCCGCGACGCTGCTCACATACAGGAATCGCGCGACGTTCGCGTCCTTGGCCGCCGCCAGCAGCTGCGTGGTGCCATCGATGATCGCGCGGTCGTGCTCGGCGCGCGACACTTTCCCGCTCGACGACGCCAGGTGCAGTACGGTGTGCACGTCATCCAGCGCGCCGCGCCACGAGGCTACCTCGTCGAGCGAGCCGCGCACGAGGCGCCATGACACGGGCACGTGAACAGCGCGCGCAAAGGCCGACGGATCGCGCAGCAGTAGGCGAACATCGCTGGCGCCCGCCTGCAGGAGGGCGTGGACGACACGACGCCCCACGAATCCGGAAGCGCCCGTCACGAACAGTGCCGGCATCTTGTTGGCGCTCACGACACCACCTCGGCAAAGACCAAACGCGCGCTTCGGCTGGCCGCCCTCAACCGACGCGCTTGGAGACCGCCACTGCACCGCCACGAGCAGGCGCGAACGCGCCGCGCCACAACGCCATGCGCAGCCGCGCGATCCCCCTGAGGTCATCCCACGCCGTCTTCACGATCTTCACCCGACTGTCGTCGTCTTCGATCCACTCCACCGCCAAGTCCTTGAGCCGATACTGCTGCTTCTCGGCCAGCACCAGCAACTCCGTATCGAAGAACCACGACTCGTCCTTGATCTGCGGCACGATTTCCCGCACGACGTTGCGCGTGACGACCTTGAAGCCGCACTGCGCGTCGCTGAAGGTGGTGCCAAGTACGAGTTTGACGATGACGTTGTAGCAGCGAGAGATGAACTCGCGTTTGGGCGATCGCTTGGTGCGCGACGCCGGCAACAGCCGCGAACCCGTGCCCAGATCATAGTTCTCGAATCGCAACGCGTGTACGAGCACCGGCAACGCGGCCAGTTCGGTGGAGAGGTCGACGTCGGTGTAGCACATGATGTCCGCATCGCTGGTCGTCCACGCGTGACGCAGTGCGCGACCGCGACCGCGCTGCGGCAGCTGCAGAAAGCGCACGTCGTCGTATTGGGCCACAAGCGCGCGGGCCACATCGTCGGTGCCGTCGGTGGAGCCGTTGTCCACTACCACCACGCGCCAGCGCCAGGTCGCATGTTCCGTGAGGAACCGCCGGACTTCCGCCACGCTCCTGGCGAGCACCCGCGCCTCGTTCAACACCGGAATGACGACATCGACCAGGCAGGTCGCATCGGTTTCGGTCGGCACGGGCGGGACGTTCCGATCAGTCACCATGGCGGTCGCGGAAGAAGGTGCGCACCGAACGGCTCGGCGCGCTTGGAATGGACGGGTTCGCGGGCGGGCAATGCAGAAGCAGCTGCAACAGAGACGACCGGAGCAAGCTCGGTGCCACGGATCAGTTTGCTGCCTCGAGACGGCGCCACGGATTGCGCACCGTCCAGATTACCCAGACCATCGCCGCTCCCAGCACCAGCAACGGGAGGGCCGACACGTTACCACGATACCACGGCAGGTACTGCGCAGACATCTTGGTGATGACGGTGAGCCACGGCAACTGGAATCCTTCGATGAAGACGCGCTGCACGTTCTCGAACACCGTGCCCTGGCTGCGCACCATCGCCAGGCTCCAGCTGATCACGAATGACAGCAGCGCCACGCCGTAGGTCACGATCCGGGGCATCGCCAGCAGCACCGGCACCACCGCCAGGAAGAGGAACGGGAAGAGCGGCGCCAGATAACGGATGCCCGTCACCCACTGCAGGCGCGTGTACTGCACCGTGGCGAAAAAGAGGATCAGGGCGGCCGACAGCACGAGGCAGGTCGCCAGCTCGCGCCCTGGAAGGAGCGTGCGGCGGGCCCGCGCCAGAAATGGGGCCGCCAGCGCCAGCAGCGCCATCGGCATGGCCATGAACAGGCCAAAGCGCGTGTCGATCAGCAGCAGGCGCAGCAGCTCCGGGCTCAACCCGCCCACCCCCTGATAGCCCACGTCCATCCATTCCACCGGTGCCATCCAGTGCTGCGGCGGATAGAACGGATTGCCGAAGCTGGCCCACTGGTATTGAAAGAGCATCATGATGCCGGGGATCGTCCCGGCCAGGTACCACAGCGAGCGCTTGAATCCGCCGAACACGCCTTCGTCGTCAGCGCTGCGCCACCACGAATAGAACCCGAGCAACCCCATGAGGATAGCGCCACTATAGTCGCACAAAAAGGCCAGTCCACCAAACAGCCCTGCCACAAACAGTCGGCGCGAGGCGCTCCAACCAAAGAGTCGATTGGGATTCCAGATCAGCGCGAAGGCAAAGAACGCGAAGATGCCGAGTCCGAGGTTCTGGTTGAGGTAGGCCGTCCGCAGGAAGACCGGGGTGCCGAAGGCGTAGAGCAGCGACATCCCCAGCGCCGTCCGTTGGGCGAGCCCCATGGCGCCCATCAGACTGAACATCAGCACCGCACTGGCCGCGCTGATTGGTGCCATGCAGAACACCGTGGTCACGGCGGCCACCAGCCCGAATCGCACGTCGAGACCGAGCTTGCGCGTCTTCTGATAGAACGCCACCCGATTCGGCCGCTTGTCGTCGTAGACGGCGCTGGTGTCGCCCCGCGCCTTCCGCCCCGCCAACTCGCGGTTGACGACCACGTCGATCACGGGCTTCGTGAGGAGGTACGGGATCGTCGCCACCATCGACATCCCGGGATTGGCGCCGTGATGGGCTCCCTGCACCGTCGCGTTCGGCGGATTCATGAAGATGTCGGCATGCATCCCGTAGTACTTGTCGAGCACGTATGTGCGGTCCTCGACGATGCTCACGACGAGGTAGTGCTCACGGGCAAAATCGGTCGCGAAATGCAGAACGTAAACAATCCAGCAGGTCAGAAAGAGCCGAAGGCGTGGCGAATCGGGCACTAGGGAAGCTCTGCAGACTTGGAGTGGGTCGCGCGGGGCCGAGGAGGCGAAGCGGCAAACAGTGCAGTCTCATCCGGCGCGTTCAGCTGCGCCACAACGTACGAGAATGTGTGGTCGATTGTCCAACAGCTCACGACAATCGTCGACTACCGGCCACACCAATGTTGCGTCCGTGCAACTGCGCGCGTGTTTAAAGTCCGACGCTGAACCGACGGTCGTGATCGCCGCACTATGTTGCACGACAATACCGAACCGACATTCTGAGGATGGCGTGGAGCGACTGGTGGAGCGTTTGGTGAACTGCTTGACGGAGCTACTGCATTGATCGGTGAGCGCGCACAACGTAACGCCCCCGGCTCCTCGGCCACTCGGCCGGGGACCGTCGTGCCCGATGGCTCCGCGCGCTGGCGTTCGATGGCCCCCGAGGTGAATGAACCCACGCCCTGGCTGGCGCTGCTGCTGCTCACGGCGCTCGCCCTCGCACTGCGCGCGTTCCATCTGAACGACGTGCTGTGGTACGACGAGATCCGCACCCTGCAGGACAGCGTGCGCGCTCCGCTCTGGCAGATCGTCACCGTCTATCCGGGCGAGCATCAGCACACGTTCTACTCCATCCTCGCGCATCTCTCGATCGCCGCCTTCGGCGATCATGCGTGGACGCTCCGGTTGCCGTCGATGCTCTTCGGCGCGCTCACCGTGCCGATGCTCTTTCTCTTCGCGCGCGAATTCGTCAGTCGCGCGGAAGCGCTGCTGGCGAGTCTGTTGCTCGTCGTCTCGTATCATCACATCTGGTTCTCGCAGAGTGCGCGAGGTTACGCCATCCTCGCGTTCCTGACGCTGGCGAGCAGTTGGCTGCTGATGCGCGGACTGCGCCGCGGCCGACTCTCCGACTTCATCTGGTACGCGATCGTTTCCGCACTCGGTATCTACACGCACGTGACGATGGTCTTTCTCGTGGCCAGTCATGCGCTGCTGTGCGTGTTGCCGCTTGGCCTGCCGGGACTCGACGCCGCACGACGCGAACGGTGGAAGCTGCCGATGATCGGATTCGCGCTTGCCGGTCTGTTCGCGTTGCTGCTCTACGCGCCGTTCATGCTGCAGGCGAAGGAGCGGCTGGTGACCAAACCGAGCCCGGTGCGGGCCGCCACGTCGCGCTGGGCACTCGCCGAGTTGGCGCGTGGGCTCGAGATCGGCCTTGGCAGCGCGACCGCCGTGCTCGTTGGCGCAGCGCTGCTCGCGACGGGGGCGTGGAGCTATCTCAAACAGAGTCGGTTCATACTCGGCCTGTTCCTGTTGCCTGGCGTGATGACCGTGGGGGCGGCGGTGGTCCTGCACCGCCCGGTGCGTCCGCGCTTCGCGCTATTTGCGATTGGCTTCGGTCTGCTCATCGTCGTGCGCGGCGCGATGGAGCTGGGGCGCGCGCTGCAGCGTCGTCCCGAAGGTGAGAGACAAGCCTTGCCGCCGATCACGCTGCTGCTGGTGCTCACCGCAACGGCGCTCTCCGCCGTCTCGCTCCGCGAGCTGTATCGCTATCCCAAACAGGATTTCGCGAGCGCCCTGCAGTTCATCGAATCGCAGCGCACCGCGTTGGAACCCGTGCTCACGGCGGGGCCGGCCACCTATCCCTACCACACGTACTTCCAGCGGCCGACCTGGCAGGGAATCCGCTCTCTCGACGAGCTGCAGCGCGCGCGTACGGCCGGGCAGCGCGTCTTCGTGGTCTACACGCTCGCCAGTTACATCGAGGGCGACGCGCCCGAGCTGATGCGCGTGCTCCGCTCCCAGTGCACCCTCGAACAGAGCTTCCGTGGTACACTGGGCGGTGGCGACGTCACCGTCTGTGCACTGCCACCCGTTACCGCCGCGCCGTGACCGTCACGCAACGGGCATCGTCCACCTGTCGAGCGTTCGTTACCGGCGTCCATTTTGCTGGTGCATTGCATCGGCCCTCGCTACCATCTGCGATTGCCGTCGTACTGCCGTCCCGTGGGCGTTGCCTTGGCATTGTCTCGCTGGCCGACGCCGGCCCGTTCCCGACCTTGAGGACTGAGTGATCGAAGAAATCGTAGGCAACGAACCGGCCATCATCGAGCGCGCCGTGACGGTGGTCATCCCCGCCTACAATGAGGGCGCGCATGTCGCCGAACAGGTTCGGGCCGTGCAGCGCACGATGGACAAGACCGACTGGCCCTACGAGATCATCGTCGTCGACGACGGGTCGAAGGATCAGACGGCGATCGAAGCCGACGCCACCGGCGTCCGCGTGCTGCGCCGCGTGAAGAATCGCGGTTACGGCGCGGCACTCAAACTCGGCATCCAGCGCGCCAGGTACGGGTGGATTCTCATCACCGATGCGGACGGCACGTATCCCGTCGAATCCATTCCCGACCTGCTCGCGCTCTCCGAAACCAACGAAATGGTGGTCGGCGCGCGACTCGGCGCATCGGTGCACATCCCGCTCATTCGTCGTCCGGCCAAGGCATTTCTGCGCTGGCTGGCCAGCTATCTGGCCGGTCAGCGTTTGCCCGATATCAACTCCGGCCTGCGACTGATGCGTCGCTCGCTGGTGCAGAAGTATGAAGGGCTGCTCCCCGACGGCTTCTCGTTCACCACCACGATCACGCTCGCGGCGGCCTGCAACGGCCACTCGGTCGAGTACGTGCCCATCAACTATCACGCGCGACTTGGCGAGTCGAAGATCCGGGCGCGACACGCCTACGATTTCACGCTGTTGATCCTGCGCACGATCGTCTTCTTCAATCCACTCAAAGTCTTCATTCCCGCCGGCGCGCTGATGCTGCTGGCCGGACTGGGCAAGTTCACCTACGACGTGGTGGTACGCGGACTCTCGGAGAGTGCACTGGTCGCGGTCATCGGCCCGCTCATCATCTGGGCCGTCGGGTTGCTCGCCGACCAGAACGTGCGCATCTCGCGAATGCGCTGACGTACGCGATGACGACCTCACCATTGGACGCGAACCTGCGTGCGGCACGTAACGCGCGCGTGAGGCTCCGTTGAAGCCATGGATCAAGGCAGCGGTCAGCATCGGGTTGCTGACGCTGCTCTTCGTGCTGCTGCCATGGGCACAGGTGCGCGAAGCGCTGGGCAAGGTGCCGCCTTCGGTCTGGGTGGGTGTGCTCACCGGCTTCGTGCTCGGCCACGCATTCGGCATCGTGAAGTGGCGTCTGTTCGTGAACGCCGCGCGCGCGGGACTCGGGCGCGTGGATGCAACGCTCTGCTACTCGGCGGGCCTCTTCGCCAATCTGTGCTTGCCGAGCATTGTGGGCGGTGATCTGCTGCGCCTTGGCCTCGCCTCGCGGCTCACGCGCCGGCCTGCAGCGGCGCTGTGGGGCGGCGTCATGGATCGTCTCACCGACATGCTGTCGCTCGTCATTCTCGTCACCGGCGGCGCACTGTTCGCGCGCGAACAGGTAACCGGTTGGGCGGGTGAAGCGCTGACGATGACCTTCGCCATCGGCGCCGCACTCGGCGTGCTCGCGCTACCGTTCGTCTTCCAGCGACCGATTGCCAGGTGGCCGCGCAAGCTGCGCCGCCCGATTGGTCGTGGGTTGGTGGGGTTGCGTCAGCTCGCGCGTCGCCCGGGGACCGCGTTCGTTGGCCTGCTCATGTCGCTCACCATTCAGGGGAGCTTCGTGTTGCTCAACGCATGGCTCGGACGAACCGTCGGCATCACGGTCGATCTCGCGGTGTGGTTCCTCGTCTGGCCGCTGGCCAAAATCGCGGGGCTCATGCCGATCAGTCTTGGCGGACTCGCGGTGCGCGAGGCGGGACTCGCGGCGCTGTTGCTCCCCTTTGGTGTGCCGGTCGCACTCAGCGTCGTCTGCTCGCTCCTCTGGCAGACGGTGCTCATCGCCGGTGGTCTCCTGGGTGGGTTGATCTGGCTACTGCTCAATCGCACGCGTCATCTCACGTTTCGATCGGCCAACACGCCGGTTGGTATCTCACTTTCCGCAAGCGAGTAGGTCTTGGCGATTCCGCGCGTGATCATTCTTGGTGCCGGGCCGGCTGGTGTCGGCGCAGCGCGTCAGCTTCGGATGTTCGGCAAGGCCGAGGTCACGGTCCTCGAGCAGCAGTCGGTGCCAGGTGGCAACGCCGGCAGCTTCGAGTTCGGCGGTATGCGTGTGGACTTCGGCAGTCATCGCCTGCATCCGGCCACGGCGCCACACATCATGTCCGACGTGCAGCAGCTGCTTGGCGACGACCTGCTCGATCGGCCGCGCCACGGTCGCATCGGATTGCGCGGACGCTGGATTCACTTCCCGCTCAAGCCGGCCGACCTGATGCTCAAGCTCGATCCAGCCTTCGCCCTCGGCTCACTGCGGGACATGCTCTCCAAGCCGTTTCGCAAAGGCGGCTCCGAGGCCAGCTTCGGCGATGTGCTGATGGCCAGTCTTGGGCCGACGATCTGCGAGTCGTTCTACTTTCCGTACGCGGTGAAGATGTGGGGCTACACCGCCTATCAGCTCTCGGCGATTCAAGCGAAGCGTCGTGTGTCGGCCAGCTCCTTCACAAAGCTCATCGCGAAGGTCATGAAGTCGGTGCCCGGCTTCAAGCCGCCCGGTGCTGGTCGCTTCTTCTATCCGCGCCATGGCTTTGGACAGATCTCCGAGGCGTACGCGAATGAGGCGACGCGTCTGGGTGCCGACATTCGGTACGGCGCCAAGGTCACCTCACTCACCCCCCCAGCGTCCGCAGCCGATTCGTGGGTGGTGCGGCTGGACAGCGCCTCCGGCAGCGAACACCTCGAAGCGGACTACGTCTGGTCCACCATTCCTATCGGTGTGCTGGCGAAGTTGGTGAGCGAGGGGGTGCCCGCACCGGTGCATGAGGCGGCGGCCGCGATCCAGTCGCGCGCGATGATCCTCATCTACCTCGATCTACCGACATCCCAGTTCACGGAATACGACGCGCACTACTTCCCCAGTGCGAACATGCGCATCACGCGGCTGTCGGAGCCGAAGAACTACTCCGATCTGCGCACACCGGCCGATCGTACCGTGCTGTGCGCAGAGCTGCCGTGCAGCATGACCGATGATGTCTGGAGCATGGATGACGCGGCGCTGGGCGCGCTGGTCGCGAAGGACCTCGCGACCGCAGGGGTGCCGCTGCCGGTGCGGCCGGTGGCAGTGCATGCCAAGCGACTGCGTCAGGCGTACCCGATCTACAACATCGGCTACGAGCGGTGGTTCGGCGTGCTCGATTCGTGGGTGGAGACACTGCCGCGACTCTTGAGCTACGGCCGTCAGGGACTCTTTGCCCACGACAACACGCACCACGCGCTGGCCATGGCCTATGCGGCCACTGAGTGTCTCGAGCCGTCAGGGTTCCGCCGCGATAAGTGGGCGCGGTACCGCGAGGAATTCGAGAAGCACGTCGTCGAGGACTGACGCGCGACTACCAGCCACCGATGCGGAAGAGCATGACTGGAACGGTGAGGCACATGATGCGGATGTCTTCGACAAGCGACTGACGGCGCATGTACTCGAGGTCGAAGTGCACCTTGCGACGGACATCGTCCACCGAGCGATCGTAGCTGTGATAGACCTGCGCCATGCCGGTGATGCCGGGCTTCACGCGCTGACGGAGCGGATACTCAGTGATCTGCTCGCGCAGGCGAACGAAAATGCTCGGACGCTCCGGACGTGGGCCGACGATGTTCATGTCACCGCGGATCACGTTGAAGAGCTGCGGCAACTCGTCGAGACGCGTCTTGCGAATGAACTTGCCAACTGCGGTGACGCGGGCGTCGTTCTCGGTGGCCCACACCGCCTGACCGTTCGCTTCGGCGTCGACGCACATCGAGCGGAACTTGTAGATCGTGAACGGCGTGCCGCCCAGATCTTCGCGGCGGCGCTCGTGCAGCGCGCGGGTGCGATTCCAGCGTCGATCGATCCCGACGCGGGTTTGCGTGTAGAACACCGGACCGCGTGAGCTGAGGCGCACCAGGAGCGCCGTGAGCAGCATGATCGGCAATGCGATGATGAACATCGCCAACGCGATGGCGATGTTGAACGCCGCCGACAGGACTTCTGAGCGTTCGCGTGGTTCGAAATCACCATCGGGTCCACTGGCGGCAATGGCGCGCGCGCGCTGCGAATCGGATGCAGCTGGCAACGCCTCAACTCCTCCGGGCAGGGAACGCGTGCGACGCGTGGTCCCACGTACCTGCCTGGTCATCGGGAGAGCGGATTCGTTGGCGTCCATGAGCGTGTCTGGGGACCGAAACAACTACGACGTCTGCTGCGTGTAGTAGAAGCGAATGAACTGGACGATCGCGAGGAAGATCGACGAGGCGAAGAAGACCACCTGAACAATCGCTTGAGGGCTGAACCTCTTCTTCAGCGGTATCCGGATTTCGTCGCCCGACTGCACGTCCAACTCCTCAAGCGTTCGTCCTTCGTTGAACGCGGTTCGCGCTTCCTTCTTGTCCAGAAGTGTCGACCCGTTTCGATAGACCTGCAAGTCGTTCAGGTTCGCGTCTGCCAGGGTCCCGCCTGCCACCATCAGCAACTCACTGATGGGTCGATCGGGAGGAGCCACGAAGAACCCGGGCCGACTTACCGCGCCCAGAATCGCAACGCGGGTGAAAACAATAGTTCTGACCGTCGAATTTCGCAAAAACCGAGCCACATGAGCCGAGAGTTTGTCGTTCAACTCTGCGCGTAACGTTCCTTTCAGCGAAACATCCGGCAGTCCGACGAGCGAAACCATCAGACTGTCACGCACCGACGCCGTGTCGGAGCGCTGCTGGGCATCCTGGCTGATGGTGATCAGGAAGCGATCACCGACGCGGAAGTCACCCTCTTCGAGCCGATTGCGCAGCACCGTGGCTTCGAGTCTGAGGCTGGCGAGCGCTTTCCCGCCCCCGCCAGCGGCCAACTGGCGGTCGAGGTCGGCGAGTCGCGCGCCCAGTTCAGTTCGCGACGCTCGCTGTGAGGTGGTGACCGCTGGAAGCACACCGCCGCTCTTCTTGCCGCCCCAAAAACATCCGGTGCTCACAAACAAGGCGCAAACCATGAGCGCGGAGGCGCATGCGCGGCCCAAACGGAGCAGAACCGTCGGTGATTCGTTGCGTATCCGCTGCCAATGCGTGGTGCGCCAGACTCTGTCAGTCATCGAATTGTCGAAGCGTGGAAGGTCGTTGGAACCACAAAAGCGCACTCAAGTGTTGCTACAGCGCCACAACTGCTACGGCGTCGCCACCACACTCCACTCGTCACGTGCCTGCGCGCCGAGTGGAGACGTCACTGTGTTGCATACCAGTAAATGACCGCGCACGGGCGCAAACCGTCACGAACTCGACAGCCAGCGACCCGATGCGGTAACGACGCTGGACCTCAGCCGCGTGTGACCACGGCGGGAACCTGTCCCGGCTCTCCGTCGCTGATGCGCACTTCCATCGGCTCATCCTCCGCCGTGTAGCCCTGATAGTACGAGTAATACTGATAGACGCCGTCGAGCTTGATGCCATTGAGAATGGCACCCATCACGCGCACCGGCAGCGTATCGACCACCGCCATCTTCGCCGCCGCCATCTTCCGGTCGGTCATCCCCGATCGCATCACCAGCGCCATGTTCCCCGTGGCCGTGGCCAGCGCGAAGGCGTCGAAGCCAGCGCCCAGTGGCGGCGAATCCACGATCACAACTTCGAACTCACTGGCCATCTGATTGATGAGCTGACTGAGACGCGGCGTGGCCAGCAATTCCGGAGCGCGCTTTCGACGTGCACCCGCCTGAATCACGGTGAGATTCGCATGCGACTGCACGGGATGCAGGACTTCAGCGATCAGCGCCGTGCCGTCGAGGTACTCCACGAGGCCGGGACGCTTCGTCACGCCAAACGTCTTCGCGAGTTCGCCGCGGCGCAGGTCCCCGTCGATGAGCAGTGTGCGCGCTCCCGCTTCCGCAAATGACAGCGCGAGATTCGACGCGATCAGCGACTTGCCATCGTTCGGGCCGGGGCTCGTGATCGTCATGGTGAGCGGACGATTCGGATCCGCCGCATAGCGCACGTTCATGCGAATACTGCGGAACGCTTCAACCACTTGCGCCGCCTGATCAGCGCTGCGCTTGCGACCAGCCTTCGCATCGATCAGCGGTACCACACCGAGAACGAAGAGACCAAGTTCGTCGGTCGCCTGCTCGGGATAGCGGAAGTGCTTGTCCACCTGGTCAAGCAGAATCGCGAGGAACGCACCGAGAATCAGCGCGACCACAACGCCGCCGAAGATGATCACAGGGACTGTATTCTTGGTTGGCTCGAGTGGCGCAACGGCGGAGTCGAGCACGCTCACATCGGGAATCGTCGCCGCTTCCGCCAGCTTCGCCTCAGAGGCCTTCACATCGAGATTGCGATACATGTCGGCCGCCACGTCGACCTGACGCTTCAACTTTGCTTCTTCGATCGTGCGCGTGGGAATACCGCGCAGGTCCTTGCTGCTCGCCGCAACGTCCGCCGTGATCTGCGCTTCGCGGATCCGCAGTTCAGCGAGATACGACTCGAGCGCGCGCGGTACCGTCGTCGTCTGGAGCGCCTTCAACGCCGCCTTCTGGTTCTTCACCTGTTCGAATTCGTCGGTGAAGCTCTCCTGAAGCACTCGAAGCTTGCTCTCTCGATCGGTCTGTTCGGCAAGCAGTCTGCGCAACGGGTCGGACGCCGGATCGGAGTACACCATGGGCACGGAGAGCACGGCCTCCGGACGGATGACGCCATCCTCCTTGCCCTTCGCAAGAATTCGCTCGATGGCCACGCGATCGCGCGCGAAGCCCTCGGCCAACACTTTGTTCTTGAAATAGTCGTCGAACACCGTGCCCGTGGTGATGTCGATGCCGGGCATCACCAACTGACGCTCGCTTGGCTCGGTAACCGTTTTGATGCGGAAGTCTTCGAGCGCGCGCTCGGCCGCCGTCAGGTTGTCCTGCGAATACTGTCGCTGCCCTTCGAGAATCGTCGCGTACGACATGACGTTCTTCTTTTTGAGCGCCGTCGCCTTGGTCACGAACTGCTCGACCCATGCGTTCAACGTGGCGGCCGTGCGCGGGGAGTTCCCGCCACTCAAGGTGACGAACATCAGCGAGCTTCCCTGCTGCAACAGAATCGTCATGCCCTTGATGAGCGCTTGAGATGCCTCACGCGGCGTCTGGACACGGAACGACACTTCCTTTCGCCCGCTGAACGCCTGCGCGGTTGGCTGCCAGAGGAACCCGACGTCTCGACCGATGGAATCGCCCACGGCGCCGGTTTCGACCGATACGCCCGCCTTGAAGGCAAGCTCATATCGGCTGCCGTTGATCTTGAGCACGTAGTCGCCCGGGCGGAGCCGCTGCTGCACCACGCGGAAGGAACGGAACACCGTGCTGTCGCTCGCCTCGCCCGGCTGCACGAACAGCGCAAGCTGCATCACCACCGGATCGGCGATCGAGTAGGAGCGCATGAGGTCGGTCCAGCCAGCCGAACGCAGCAACTCCTGCCCTTGAACCGGGCCGCGCGCCATTCGTGGATCGCTATTCGTTCCGGCAGCGACCTCGAGCAGGATGGTGGACTTTACCTGATACTCGGGCGGCAAAAGCTTGGTGGCACCGTAGCCACCGCCAACGCCGATGATCAAGAAGATCGCAATCAACCATTTGTATCGCTTGAGCGCCGCGAGGTAGCGCGCAGCCTTGGACGCAGCCGGACGTGGCGGTGGCTCCTGGCCGCCTCCCCAATCCTGTAGTGGCAGTCCGTCCTGGTAAGCGGCCATCGCTCCCCCATCGGGAGCGGAGACGGGCTGAAGTTGATTTCCTGACATGGCTAAGTCTGGCTGGGGGCTGGCATCGTGGTGCGTCCACCACGAAGTCGTCGAATCTGCTCAACACTATGGATCAACGTAAGCGCGAGCGCCACGACGCGTGGATGCTACAAAGGGTGTGACGTATTCTTTGCTGTGGCAGTCATGACACGGTAACTGTCGCGCAAGAGCTACGAAAAATGCTTGACTCTGGAGGTTCAGTACGGTATGACACTGACTGTCGAGCGCAGCGACTCCGAACTGAGCAGCGGCTGTCGGAAGGACGCATCACCGCAAGTTTGGTGACGTGAGCTCAGCCGGACCCAGCTGTCCCATGAGACGATTCAGTTCCGGCAGCGAAACGCCGGAGTTCGCTCGGCCCACTTTTCCTCCGCTCTACATCGATGTCTCACGCCTTTCTCGCCGACTCCACCTCGCAGGCAGTGCCCGACCGCGGTTCCGGGCTCCGCATTCTTGTGGTGGACGACGATCGCACCCTGAGGGAGGGGTGCGCGTCGGTTCTACAGATGGACGGCCATAACGTTTCGTCCACCGGGCGCGGCGAAGAAGCGCTTGAGCTCGTGCGCCGTCGCCGCTTCGACCTCGTCCTCGTCGATCTCTACCTGACGCCGATTTCGGGGATGGAGGTCCTCAAGGCCACGCTCGAAGTCCATAAGGACGTCATCGTCGTGGTCATGACCGGCAATCCGAGCGTCGCCTCCAGTATTGAAGCGCTGCGCGCCGGTGCCTGGGATTATCTCCCCAAGCCGTTCTCGGCGTCGCACCTCCAGGTGCTCGTGGGGCGCGCCGCCTACGCGGTGAACTCCGCCAAAGAGACGGTGCGCGATATCAAGCCGACGCTCGTCACCCAAAACGGCGCCGGCGAAAAGATGGAGTTGCTCGGCGGCTCGCCGGCCTTCCGCAAAGCCGTCGAACTCGCCCAGAAAGTCGCCGCAACTGACGCCTCCGTCATGATCAGCGGTGAGAGCGGTACGGGTAAGGAACTCATCGCGCAGTTCATTCATCGGCACAGTCGTCGCGCCAACCGCAAGATCGTGCCGATCAACTGCGCCGCCATGCCTGAGAATCTGCTGGAATCCGAGATGTTCGGCTACCGCAAGGGCGCCTTTACCGGCGCTGATCGCGACAAAGCCGGACTGCTGGAAGTCGCCAATGGCGGCACGCTCTTTCTCGACGAGTTGACCGAGATGACCATGCCGCTGCAGGCCAAGCTGTTGCGTGTGCTGCAGGATGGTGTGGTCCGACGGCTGGGCAGCGAAACGCAGGACGCCGTGGTGGATGTCCGGTTCGTCTCGGCCACCAACCGCGATCCGCAGGAAGCCGTCCAGCAAGGGATTCTGCGGGAGGACCTGTTCTATCGTCTGCGCGTCGTGCCCATCAAGCTGCCGCCGCTGCGCAAGCGACTCGAGGACATCCCGTTGCTCGCCGAGCATTTCCTCGCGCGTTCGTGGGACCGGCATCGTCCGCATGGCACGCCCGTACCGACGCTGACGCCCGAGACCATGGCGTTCCTGCAATCGCGTCCGTGGCGCGGCAACGTGCGCGAGTTGCAGAACGTCATCGAGCACGTCGCGGTCATCGCTGAACCGGGTCGACCGATTCAGCCGGACGACATCCCCATCTACGACGAAGCGCAGACGACTGCCGCCGAGTCGGGGCTGCCGTCGACGATCATGAACGAGGCGTTTCATCTCGCGAAGGACAACCTCATCGCACACTTCGAGAAGGAATACCTGACCCGGCTCACCACGCGGGCAGGCGGCAACATGTCCAAGGCGGCGCGCCTGGCCGGCATCGACCGGACGACCCTCTATCGTCTGATGGAGAAGCATGGCTTCCGCCGCGACGCGCTTACGAGCGCCACAGACTGAACCGAGCGCGTCGGCCGGCGTCGCCACTCTGCTGGCGGATGCCGCGCAGGCGGTCGCTGCGCAATGGGAACAGGCAGCCACCCTGCGCGGAGAAACCGCGCCGGCCGTGGCTGCACTGCATGTTCTCGGCGACGCCATTCGCGCCGCGCTCGCGGGCGAGCCGCTTCCGTCGTTGCACGCCTACTCCTGGACCGCCGAGGCGCCGCGCCTGCTGGCCGGGCTCCGGCGCGAACTGCTGAGGCTCGCCGCAACGTCCGCGGTGTCGGCAAACGACGTGTTGCTCACGCTCACGCAGATGGAGCGATTGCTGCACGCGCTCGAGGAGGATGCCTCGGCGCGCTTCGCGGAGCATGTGCTCGGGCCGAACGCGCTGGAACTGTTGGTGGAGGTGGCGCACGACATGCGCTCGCCGCTCGGCTCGATCCAGTTTCTGGTCGAACGTATGCGTTGCGGACAGACGGGTCCGGTGTCGCCGATGCAGGAGCGCCATCTCGGGCTCGTTTACAGCGCGGCGTTCGGGCTCTCCGCCCTGGCCAGCGATGTCATGGAATTGGCGCAGGGCGGTGCTCGGCTCGTGGGCCCGAGTGTCGTGCCATTCTCGATCAGCGAAGTACTGCACGCCGTGCGCGACGTGATCCAGCCGATCGCCGAGGAGAAGGGGTTGACCGTGCGCTTCAGCGGCCCGCCTAACGATGTGCGTCTCGGTCATCCGGCGGCGTTGCACCGCGTGCTGCTGAACCTGGTCACCAACGCGCTCAAGTTCACCAACTCCGGCGCCGTCACCGTGCAGGTGGATGCGGTGACAGCCATTGGCGGGACGACATCGAGCACTGTGCGCTTTCTGGTGTCGGATACCGGGCGCGGCATGCCGGCGTCGGTCACGGCGCGACTCAGTGATGACCTTGGCGGCGCGGCGGCCCCGGACACGGAGTCGGTGTTCTCGAGCGCCGGTCTGGGGCTCGCGATCTGTCAGAAGCTCGTAGCGGCGATGGGCGGACGACTGTCGATTCCTGGGACCGACCGTCATGGAACACGCCTCGACTTCGTCCTCGATCTACCGGTCGCGTCGTGACCGGAGCGTGGCGCGTCGCGCTTGCGCGCGCGTCTTACATTTCTGAACGCGCACGATTTTCCCGATGATCCCTGGAGCCGTTTGAGATGACCTCGACGAACGTTTCGGAAGCCTCCGCGCAGGATGCGCTCGACATACGCGATTCCCGCACCGATGCTCACTACAGCGCAGCGGTGAAGACGGAAGGTCCCGAAGGCGATACGTACATTCGTGCCAGCGACCTGCGCGCCGTGAAGAAGGACGCGTCGGAGTTTGGCCTGCTGAGCTACGACCCCGCGTTCATGAACACGGCGTCGTGTCGCAGTGCCATCACGTTCATCGACGGCGACAAGGGGATCCTGCGCTACCGCGGATATCCGATTGAACAGCTGGCCGAGAATGCGACGTTTCTCGAGGTGGCATATCTGCTGCGCAACGGCAACCTGCCGGATCAGACGCAGTACGATTCGTGGGTGCGGGACATCACGTATCACACGTACGTGCACGAGAACATCCGCAAGTTTCTGGAAGGGTTCCGGTACGACGCGCACCCGATGTCGATGTTGTGCAGCGCGACGGCCGCGCTGAGCAGCTTCTATCCGCAGGCGCGCGACATTCACGATCCGCATCAGCGCTACATCTCGATCATCCGGCTCATCTCGAAGTTGCCGACGATGGCGGCGTTTGCGTATCGCCACGTGAAGGGATTGCCGTTCATCTACCCCGACAACGACCTCTCGTACGTCGAGAATTTCCTGTCGATGGTGGCCCGCATGTCAGAGCCCAAGTACGAAGCGAATCCGGTGTTCGTGAAGGCGCTCGAAGTGCTCTTCATCCTGCACGCCGATCACGAGCAGAACTGCTCGACGAGCGCGGTGCGGGCGATTGGATCGTCGGGGGTCGACCCCTTCTCTGCCGTCGCCGGCGGCATCGCGGCACTGTTTGGTCCGTTGCATGGCGGCGCCAACGAAGCCGTGCTGCGCATGATCACCGAGATCGGCGACAAGAAGAACATTCCCGCCTTCATCGAGTCGGTGAAGAGCGGCAAGGGCGAGCACCGGCTGATGGGCTTCGGCCACCGCGTGTACAAGAGTTACGACCCCCGGGCGCGAATCGTAAAGAAGCTGGCGGACGAGGTGTTCGCGCAGGTCGGGATGGACAAGGACCTCGAAATCGCGCTCGAGCTCGAGCGGATCGCGCTCTCCGACGACTACTTCATCGCGCGAAAGCTCTATCCGAACGTCGATTTCTACACGGGTCTGATCTACCGCTCGATGGCGTTCCCGACGGACTTCTTCACTGTGCTCTTCGCCGTGGCGCGTGTCTCCGGATGGCTGGCTCAGTGGGAAGAGATGATCCTCGACAAGGAACAGAAGATCGCGCGACCGAGACAGATCTACATCGGCGAGGGCGAGCGTTCGTACACCGATCAACTGCGCGAGAAGTTTCCGCGCGCTCGCAAGGACAGCATCCGCAAGTAATGCCCAGTGACCCAGCGCGTGTTGAATCGCCGGTAGGACCGACCGCCCGTCACGCCGCGCGCGTCAGCGTCATTGTGCCGACGCATCAGCGCGCGGCGATGTTGGCGCAGTGTCTGGAGGCCTTGTCCAGGCAAACGATATTGCCGCGTGAGATCCTCGTCGTGGACGATGGATCGACGGACGACACGCCGGCGGTGGCGGCCCGATATGCCCCGTTGGTGCGCTATATCCGCACGGAGACGCAGTCGGGCAAGAGCGTGGCCGTGAACCTCGCGCTGGAAGCGGCGCAGGGCGATTTCGTCTGGGTGTTCGATGATGACGATGTCGCGCTGCCGACGGCCATCGCGCAGTTGCAGGCGCCGCTTGTGGCCGATGATTCGCTCGGCTTTTCATTCGGGCATTTCACGTTTGCGATCTCGGCGCCCGACGGCACCATCAAGTCGCGCGAGATCGACAGTCTCGTGCCGGACATCGACGAACGCGGCCTGCTGGCTCCGTTGCTCGAGGTCAACTACCTCGGCGGCGCGCGCATGATGTTTCGCGCGAGTGCGCTGCGAGCCATCGGCGGATTTGACAAGGTATACCTGCGCTCGCAGGATTTCGACGTGGCGGTGCGCATGACGCGCGCGTATCAAGGCGCGCGTGCGCCGGGCGCTCCGCTGTACCTTTATCGCGTGCACCTGAGTGCTCGCACGTCGGGCGATCGCGTGACGACGGGTGCGCAGCTCGAGCACCGGTGGCTGGAGTATGATCGGCGTATCGTCACCGAGGTATTCGCAACGATGCCGCTGGACCAGCTGCTGCCGCGCATCGACGGGAGATCGGCCACGCAGCGCGAACTGCTGCTGCAGCGGGCCGGCATCTTCGCGAGCAAGGTGATGTTCGAGGAGATGCTGGCCGACTTCCGTCAGATTGCCGCGCTGAACGACAACTCGCCGCTCACCGCGTTCGAACGGCGACAGGCGGAGCGCCTGTTCTACTTCTCGCCCATGTACGAATTGGGCGATGTGATCGATGACCTGAGCACGGTCGCCGAGTTGAAGGCGCTGTCGATGCAGTCCACGGCGGTGCGCCATATTGTGCGTCACGCGGCGACGGCGGCGCCACTGCGCTCCGCCGCGATGATGCTGCAACAGCGCAAACCGCGACGTTCGTGGCGCATTTTTCGCACCGCGCTCGTCTTCGGTCCGCTCAGCAAGTCGGCGTAGCGCGCATGCCTGCGATCCTGCCTGAGCTCATCGTGCTTTTCCTCTCCGTCGCGCTCCTCGCGTGGACCTGGGCGGTGTACACCGCACTGATGGTCTCCCGTGCGAAGTGGGCGGTGGTGACTGCGGGGAGAAGTGCACCGCCGGCCGCGATACCGCGCTCGTTCTCCGTTGTTGTCGCGACGCGCGATGAGCCCTCGGTGATTGTCGCGCGCGTGCGCAATCTGCTCGACCTGCCCGACAGGCGGCAGGCCACCGACATCATCGTGGCGGTGGATCATCGCGCGACATGGCCGTTGTCGGCGTATCGTGACGCCCTGGGCACCACGGCGCGTGTGGTCGCCGGCGATGCTCCTGGCGGCAAGGCGACCGCACTGAACGCTGGCGTTCGGGCATCCGCGTGTGATGTGGTGGTGCTGGCGGACTCGAAGCAGTTCTTCGAACCGGGCTCGATCGATGCGCTGATGGACGCGCTGTCGGAGCCCGGCGTTGGAGGCGTGAGCGGCACCGTGCGACAGTCGAGTGGCGATGCTACGCTCGATGCATACTGGCGCACGGACACACTGATCCGTCGTGGACAATCGGCCGATCACTCCGTGGTCACCACCACGGGCCAGATCTCCGCGTTCATGCGCACGCAGTATCCCACGCTTCCGGACAACCTCATCTGCGACGACCTGTACGCCACGGCCGCCGTCGTCATGCAGGGACAGCGGGTGACCTTCGCCGAACATGCGGTCGCCATCGATGACCGCACATTCACCCGAACGCAAAATCTGCAGCGCAAGATCCGTACGCTGAGCGGTCTGGTGCAGGTGTGCCAGCTGCTGCCGGCGATCATGAGTCCGTCGCGCAATCCCATCTGGATGCACTTCGTCTCGCAAAAATTGCTGCGACTGGCCACCCCGCTGCTGCTGATGACCGCGGGGTGGGCGACGGTGTCGATCATGCTCCCGCTCGTGTTCTCCGCCGAGGCATCGACGGCGAGACTCGTCGCGCTCGTCGCGTTCCTTCCGCTGCTCACCGTCGCATTGCCGATCGGCGTTGCCGCCCGCGTGTTCGGGCCGGCAGCATTTCTCTGGGTGCTGCTGGTGGCGCTCTACAACGGACTGCGGCGCGACTTCGACGTGTGGCATTCGCACGCTGCGCCCGGCGAGCTCACGGCCGAACTCCGCGGGAACGGCGCATGATTTCCGTCATCGTTCCCGTCAAGAACAAGGCACCGGTACTCGAGCAGGCGATGCGTTCGATCATGGCGGCGGTGCAGGCACACCCGCGGTGCGAGTTGATCGTGATGGAGCATGGGTCGAGCGACGGGTCGGTGGAGATACTGCAGCGCCTCGGCATCGATGCGGTCACGCATCCGCTGCGCGGCGGCACCATCGCGTACGCTCGCAACGTGGGTGCCCGCATGGCGCGTGGCAACATCCTCGCGTTTCTCGACTGCGATGTGGATGTACCGCCCGATTACATGACCAGACTCGAAGCAGGGTTCGCGGAGACCGGCGCGGATTCGCTCGGCTTTCCCGTCGCGCTGCCGGATGATCCCACGTGGGTGGAGCGCAACTGGCATGAGCTCACGATCGACGCGCGACGCGGCGAGCGCCACTTTCTCAACTCCGCCAACGTGTCATTCACGCGCGAAGCGTTTGATCGCGTCGGCGGATTTCCCGAAGAGCTGGAGACGGGAGAAGACTGGGAGATAAGTCGTCGCCTGAAAGCAGGCGGCGGACGAATCTTCGCCGATCCCGTGTTGATTGCCAAACACCTCGACAATCCGAAATCCATTGCCGCGTTTTTCCGTAAGGAGCGGTGGTACGGTAAGGGGATGCTCGGGGCGAGCGAACGCAACTCGCTCAATCTGACGACGGTGGCGACGATCGCGTTCGGGTTCCTGTTGTTGACCGCCGGCGTTGGTGCCGTGCTGCGCAAGCCGTGGTTGGTGGGTATCCCTGCGTTGGCCATCGCTGCGCTCGTGATGGCCACATACGCATTCCGTCGGCGGAGCACCGGACACTGGGCTCCGCCGACGGTACTGGTACTGATCCTGGTGTTTTACGCGGCGCGGCTCAGCGGGCTGGCCGCGTCGCTGGCGGCCCCGCGCCCACCGCTGCGCTCTGGACGTTCCTGACGAAGATTCCGATTCCGATCGCCGCGAAGAGCAGATACACGAAGGCGTGGGAGAGAAAGAACGCGCAGGAGAAGTAACCAGTCATGGAGGCGATGTACTCCGGTCTGTAGGCTGGGTTGGGTATGCCATTGTACATCGATCGCGAGGCCGCCCACGTGCCCTTCACGGTACTGTACACGAGCCAAAGCAGGGCGCAACCACCGAAGAACCCCAACTCCACAAACGCCTGAATGTAGGTGTTGTGGGCCGTGAAGTACGCTGCGACCTTGTTGGTGGACTGGAAGAAGTTGCCTTCGGCGACTGAGTAGTTGCCGATGCCGACGCCCAGCAGCGGCGCGCCCTTGAAGTGCATCCAGCCGCGCTTCCAGATGGCGATGCGACCGGTCTCCAACGTCATGTTGTAGTCGTCTTCGACGTTCGTCAGCGACGTCGCGCGCTTTCGGAACGACTCCGGCGTCATTGAGAAGCCGATCAGGATCAGTGGGCCGACGAAGATTGTTGCGACGACAGCTCGCGTGGGCCGCAGAACGAACATGAAGGTCAGCATGATGACCGCGAAGCCGATGATGCCGCCGCGCGACGACGTAAGCACGAGCAGCACCACGAAGATCCCGGCGCTCATCAGGCCGACCAGGCGCTGAAAGATCGACCCGCGAAAGATCATGCCCAGCGCCAGCGGCAGAAACAGACACATCATCGACGCCAGATCGTTCGGATCGTAGCTGCCGGACGACGTCAGGCGACCACCGGCCTTGGCGCGCCCGATCACGAGCCACATGCCGCTGACAATCATGGCACCGCCCACCATAGTCAGCGTGTATCGCTCGAGCGCCTTGAGCGTCGGCGGCATGAGCAGAATGGAGATCGTCAGGATGAACCCGAAGAGCATGGCCGTCAGGTTCTTCAGCGCGAGGCTGCCCATCAGCGCGAACGGGACGCCAGCCATGGCGATCAACCCATACAGCGCGACGACCACTACGACTGGGTCGCGCAAGGTGCCGAGCAGGACGTCCTTGCGGGTCTTGGTGAGGAAATAGTACCCGCTTATCAGCGACGCGACGACCACGGGTCGCACGGCGCTCGCACCGGGCACAATCTCGCTGACCCGGATGGCAAGCAGCAGCGTGAGCACCGATGCGGCCGCGACCGCATACTTGGCGTAGCCGTCGGCAATCGCCGCACGCAGTCTCGGTCCCGTCTGGCGCACATGTGCGCCAAGCCGCGAGACGGCGCGCGCGCCGAAATGGGTCGCACGCATGCGCCGCGAGGGCACCCTAGCTGGCGCGTAAGCTGGTCGTGTGCTCATGGGTGTCCAGTTTTCCCTGAAATAGATCGAGGTACGCGTCGGCCATCGCCGCCGCCCCGTACACGGCCAGCGCTTTCTGCCTGGCGCGCGCCGCTATGCCGTGTCGAAGAGTATCGTCGCCGCGCAGCCGTTCGATGATGCCGGCCAGGTCTCCCGCGTTTGTGGGATCCGAAAGGATAGCGCCCTCCAGACCGTCGCCGATCATGTCCGGAATCCCACCCACCCCCGAGGCCACAATGGGCACCCCGGAACCCATCGCTTCCACCAACGCGACAGGCATTCCTTCCCAGAGCGACGGCATCAGATACACGTCGCTCGCGGCCAGCAGATCAGGCACGTCGCGCCTCGGGCCGAGGTTGTGAAAGTGCGCGGACACGCCGAGCCGCCGGGCCGCGTCAGCCAACGTCGCAGTGGCGTCACCAGTGGGTCCCGCCACCAGCAGCCGCCACGGGGCCTCACCGCTCAGTCGCGCCATGGCCTGCAGCGCGACGATATGGTTTTTTCGCGCGATCTGCGAGCCGATGCACACCGCCACGAACTCGTCTGCCCCGATGCTCAGCTCACGGCGCACCAGTGTCCGGTCGCCTTTAGGAAACGAGCTCCCGTTCGGTACCACCAGCATGCGGCTGGCGGGGATCCCCAGCGACTGCGCCAGATCGTCACGCATCGCGGCGGAGACGGCCACCACGCCGCGCGCGCGGGCGAACGCGAAGCGCAACGCCACGCGTCGCCGCAGAAAGCGGGTCTGCTCGCCGTCGCCGTGCATCGTGATCACGTGCGGGATGCGGGCAAGTGATGCCACCGCGCCACCATAGGCCGCCATCACCCACAAGTGGCTGTGCATGACGTCGGGTCGGAACTCGGCGATCGCGCGGCGGATCGTCTGTACGATATCCGGGTTCACCGCACCCCTCAGCTCGAACAGCCACACGGGAAATCCATCGCGCTTCATTTCGCCGTGCAGCCAGTCGCCACCGTTGGAGGGCGCAACAAGTCCCACCGCATGCCCACGGGCGCGCAACTCGAGCGCGAGGTTGCGTATCATCACCTCGGCACCGCCGAGGTGACACGTCTCGGTGAGCAGGAGCACGCGCATTGCCGACGCTACGCCACGCCTGCGCGCGCGCCATCGTGCGCGGCGAGGACGAGGTGCTCGATGTACGAACCACCGCCGTAACGGTCGACAAGTGCGAAACGCCCGTCGGCATCGCGACGGAACAGCGTCGCCGTCGTCACACTCGTCTCGTCGGTTCGCGCCACAAGCAGCATCCCACCAGGGGCGAGATACGCGCTGAGGCTGCGGAGTACATCCGTCAGCTGGGCGTTGTCGAAATAGTCGCGATTCAGGATGTTGGCGGCGCGGATGATGTCGAAGCGCCCTGCCCACTCGGCGCGCAACGCGAACAAATCGTGCTCCACGACTTCAACGTCGCCTTGCTCCTGCAGACGGCGCGAAATGAGTTGCACCGGCCGATCACCGGATCGCCGCCTGGGCTGTCCGAGGCCATTGAGGCGTTCGAGTACGCGGAAGCTCGCTGCCAGCGCCGACCGCGCGAACGATCCGCGGGGGTCGTGCGGACGCCCCTTCACCAGTACCGGAGTCGACAACTGCAGCACATGCCCGTTGGCATCGAACAGGGCTTCTATGCCAGGTGCGAGCGAGCGGATATACGCACTGATGCACAGATCACAGGCCGTGACCGTTGCGTTGATGCCGTGCGCCGTGAGTGCGTCGATGAGATCGACAGTCGTCACGCCGGACGACACAGCGACGTCGAGCAGGCGGACATCTCGTGATCCGAGCTGCGTGGCGAGCCACTGATCGAGCGCGGCAAGCCGCCCCGCACCGGTCGTCTTGAAGGTGCCGTTGGGGAGCCGCAGCTTCGCGAAGAACGCATCTTCGTCGCGGCTGGATACGCTGGCGCGGTTTTCGAGAATAGAGCGGGCCGCTTTCATCCGTTCGCCACCTGCGGCGCGACGTCAGCGCGCGAACTGCTAACGGATTGTCGCACAACGCTGGCGGGAGGCAGGCGCGTCTCACGTACGGCCTGACGTCCGCTCTCGAGAAACCACTCGGCCATCTCGCGCAGGGCAATCTCCGTTGTGTCGGTGGGTGCGAACCGCGCGGTTCGCAGGTAAGCTGGCTCAAAGAGTGTTTCGGCATCGAACAGCTTCCGCACACGCGCCGCCGAGATACTCGTGGAGCGCTGCATCACCTTGGCCGTGCCCTCCACAACGGACGCGACGAACATGGCGGCCGACAGCGGAATCCTAAAGCGCGGCGGACGTTTGCCCAAGGCGCGCGACACGTGCCGGATGATATCGGCACTGGACAGTTGAGGCTCACTCACGACGTTGGCCACATGAAAGCCGTCGGCGAGATGCCCACGCATCCACTCGCCGGCCTCTACAACGGTGCGTGCTGAGCTGAGGCTCTTCACGTTCATCGCCGTACCGACGTGCACGAGAAACCCGCTATCGATCTGCTTCATCAGGCTGTACATGTTGGCAAAGTGTCCGGGACCGATCACCACCGCCGGCCGAAGCACGATCGCCCGCCGTCCGGGAAGGGCGGCCACCCACTGCGCGATGCGCGCCTCGGCGGCCAGCTTGGTGATGCCATACGGCGACACCGGGCGGGGCGTCGTGGTCTCCGTCGCGCCCGGCGCATCCCCGTAGACTGCGACGGACGAGGTGAAGACGATATCCGTGCGAGCATGCGCGGACATGGCGTGCAGAACGACTGCGGTGCCCTGCACGTTCACGTCCGCATAGCTGTCGGCCGGAATTCCGGCGTCGTGGTGCGCCGCCGCGAGATGCACCACCCGAGTCGACTCCCCGACCAGGGTGTACACCAACTCCATGTCGCGCACATCCCCGCGCACGTAACGCCATCCGGGCGGCAGGGGCGAAGTCTGCCCATTGCAGTCAAGCACAACGCCGTTCGCACCCGCCGCCGCCAGCGCGCGGCACCAGTGCGTCCCGATAAACCCCCCTCCACCCGTCACCAGCACATGTGTCATACGACCTCAATGGCTCCCGGAATGGTCTTCAGCACCCGTGCAGGGTTCCCTGCAATGACGACGTTGGCAGGATACGGGCCGCTGCAAATCGCGCCGAACCCTACGACCGAGTTCTCGCCGATCGTTGTGCCCGGCAGCAACCCCGCGTTCGCCGCCACCCAGACGTTGTCCGCCAGCCGCACGGCACGTACCCGGGCACGGACGTTCGGATCCCAACGGTTGGCGGCCGTGCTATGAAAATCTGTATCGAAAATGTGTGACTCGCCGAGGATGGCATCGCGGCCCACGGTGATCTCCTCGGCGCAGCCAAACCGGGTTCCGTTCAGAAAACTGTGTGTCCCGATCCGTATCACCGCGTGTGGCGAATAGGTGAACGCGGTCACCCGCATCTCGATGATCACGCCGTCCCCCAGCTCGACCACTCCTGGTCCGCGAATGTCGAGGTGACCGAACACGTGAAGAGAACGCGCGCCGACCAATCGCTTCCCACGCAGCTTGCACCACGCGCGCAGGCGATAGCCCTTACCCAAGGCCCACAATCGTCGAAACGCCTTACCGGGGTTGCCGAGCGCGAGGCGAATCGTCTTTGACAGGTGGCGCGTTTGCACGTGTGTTCGATTTCCCGGGCGTCCACCAGCTTCCAGACGATAAACTGGCAAGTATACTGCGTCCTCTGACAGACTACCAGCGGCGGCACACGTCACCGTCTCCCCGCGACATCGTTCCGAGCCGACATGACCGCCCGACACTACAATGCCGATGCAGAAGTACCGCGTTACCGACTTCTCTACATCGCCCCCGATGTCGTGCTCGATCTGCCGGCCGCGCTTTCAGCGCACTTCGAGGGCGACTACGTAGCGACATGGCTCAAGTCTGACGCGCCAGATGCGGCGGAGGATTTGCAGCGCATTCGCGCCTCCTTCGGTCGTTTCGAGTTTCATCCACGTCCGCGCCCCACATCACGCAACCTCCGCACGAAGTTGGAGGAGCTCGTGTTCTACGTGCGCAAAGGTGTCGAGCTTTCGCGAACGAAGGGGCGATACGACGTGGTGGTGTGCTACTCGCCGTTCCGCACCGGCGTGGCGGGGCTTTTCATTCAGTGGATCACGGGAACGCCGGCGATCATCGAGTTCCCGTCGAACCCGGCGTCCGTGTTCAGTCGCTCACCCGGACTGGCAGGCAAGGTACGGCATGTGTTGTCACCATGGCTGGCGAAGATCGTGGCGCGGCTTTCGAGTGGGATCATGATTCTGTTTCCGTGGCAGGTCGACGCGCTTGGCATCTCGTCGCGCGTGCAGAGGCACCTCGTGCATGCCTTTGTACGCATGAAGGAGGGGGTGCCCGCCACCCGGCACGACGACTACGTGCTCCTGGTGGGCAAGCCGTGGGCGGCAAAGGGCGCCGATATTCTGGTGAAGGCCTTTCTTCGCATCGCGGCCAAGCATCCGACGGTCACGCTGGTAATCGCCGGCAGCGACGAGGACGCCGGATGGCTCAAGTCCATGGTGCCGGCCGGGGCTCGGGTCGAGTTTGTCGGGCGCATGCCGCATGACGACATCCTCGGGTTGATCGCCGGTTGCCGGGTGTTCGCGCTTCCGTCGTGGACGGAAGGGACACCGCGCACCATCATCGAGGCGTACTCCTGCGCACGACCCGTCGTTGCCACGCGAACGGATGGCATCCCATACGTGGTGCGGCAGGACGAAACCGGCGAGCTGGTTGCGCTCGGCTCCGATGTTGAACTGGCGGCTGCGCTTGATCGTCTCCTGTCCGATCCTGACAGGGCAGACCAACTCGGGCGCAATGGACAGGCGTTGGCGCGGTCTGAGTTCGCGGCCGGTCGCATCGCGCAGCAGTGGGCCGATGCCGTGGGCCGAGTAATTACAGCAACGCGTTCCTGATGGCGCGCGCGCGCGTCCGTCTGCTGTTCCTCATCCGGCAGCTTGGCTTCGGTGGCGCGGAGCGTCAGTTGCTGAACCTTGTCAGCGGTCTCGATCCGACGGTGTTCGAGGTGCACGTCGCCACCATGTATCGCGGCGGTGGTCTGGTACCGTCGTTCGAGGCGGTACCGCATCTCAGCCTGCACAGTCTCGACAAGGCCGGGCGTTGGGACCTGCGAGCCTTTCTGAGTCGGCTGAGTCGGCTGTCGCGGATGGTGCGACCGGACATCGTGCACGGCTACATGGGTGGAGCCAACGAACTGGCGCTGGTCGCGGCGAGGGCCGTTGGCGCGCGCTGCATCTGGGGTATCCGCGTTTCCGATCTGCGCGGTGGGGAGTACACGTGGAGTGTCGGCGCGCTCTTTCGCGCCGGTGCGCTGCTCTCGCGGTTTGTGGATCTGCAGATCGCGAACTCGGAACGGGGACGCGCGTATCATCTCGCGTCGGGCTATCGCCCGAACAACTTCATTGTCATTCCGAATGGCATTGACAGTGAACGGTTTCGGCCGCGGCCATCGGCGCGCGCTGGGTGGCGGATCGCGCACGGCATACCGCTCGATCGCCCGATGCTGCTGATGCCGGCGAGACTCGACCCGATGAAGGATCACGAAACGTTCTTTCGCGCACTCGCCGACATCGCGCGCAACGAGGATTTCGTGGCAGTGTGCCTCGGCGGCGGTCCGTTGGCAGTTCGGGCCGAGTATGTTGCACGGGTTGCGTCGATGGGACTAGGTGATCGCGTTTTGTTGCCTGATGCGAGTGCCGACGTGGTCGACGCGTATGCGGCGAGCGATCTCGTGGTGCTTTCGTCGGCATACGGCGAAGGATTTCCCAACGTGGTGGGCGAGGCGATGGCCTGCGGGCGGATCTGCATCGCGACCGACGTCGGAGATGCCGCTGCGGTGATTGACGATCCGTCGCGTGTGGTCGCACCCGGAGACTCCTCCGCGCTGGCCGCCACCATTGTGAGCGCCCTGCGCATGCCGGCGGCAGAGCGCGCGTCACTGGAACATGCGGCGCGCGAGCGGATCGTGGCCAACTTTTCGATTCCGCAACTGGTCGAGCGCACCAGCCAGGCAATGCTGCAACTGGTGCGATAAGCACGCAGCGGCAGCGCAGGCGGCTCTCGCACGGTGCGTTGACAGTTCGTGTGCGGCGGCTGGTGCGAGCCCCCAATGGCCAAGGGGACCCAGAAATTTCTGAGTCCCCTCGTTCCATCAGCTACCACCAAGCCGTGTGTGCTACTGGCGCCAAGCGTAGTAGTTCGCAACCCGATACATCGCTTGGTCGAACTGCTGCGGGAAGCCGAGCCAATCAACACGCGTCGGACGGGCGCCCTCAAAAATCTGATCGGCAATCGTGAGGTACTTCGCGTCCTTGGTCTTGCTGTAGTACCAAGCGTACGCGGGGAGAATCAGGTTGTTCAGCCCAGGCTGCGGTTTCAGTGAGCCACAGTCGCCGGCGTTGTTGATGGAGCAGTAGTAGAAGCCCTTGTTGGCGGTCACCCACTGCGTATTCCACGTGTAGTCGAGCGACGCCTTGATGAGATTCATGACGCGCGCATCCGGCTGGAACTCGTCATAGTATCGCGTGAGCGCGATCGTCATGATGCCGATCATGTAGTTCTTCTGACCACCGGCGTAGTCGCTTCCGGGGAAGAGTCCGCTCTGATCCTGAACCGACTGCAGCTTGGGGAGCGTAGTGGGCAGAATGGTCTTCAGGTCATACGTCTTGTTGTACGGTGCGGTGTAACCGTCTGTACCCGGATCGCAATCGATCTTGAGACAATCGAGCGCTGCCAGCATGGAACGACCACGGAAACGATAGCCGCCGTCTGCCTTGTCCCAACGGTAGATGTACTCGGTGCCTCCGACGATCCACCGAGTCATCTTGCCGACCACTGCACGCGACCGTTCGTCGCCGGAGAACCAGTAGTGCACCGCGAGTCCTTCCGTGGTCAGGTGCCACTCGGGCGCATAGTTGGCTTCGCCGTAGGCGCGATACGTCTCGCCCATCTTCCACGCAATCTCGTACCACTTCGGATCGGCGGTCTCCATGAAGTGCTGGTAGTGCGACAGCAGGTGCTCATAGACCGCGATGCCACGCGCAAACGAGTTCGAGGTCTTGGAGAAAATCGTTGGCGCCATGGTCTCGAAATCCGCTTCGTGCGCACGGAGCATCGCCGGAGCGACCGGGATCTGCGCCGAGGTGATCATCGGACCAGCGGCATTGGTCGAGACGAGATATGCCGCCGAGCTCGGCAGCAGTGCAGCTTCCAGAGTTGCTGGCGCGGCAACCTGCGCCAGATTGGTCGTGGCGCGCGGCGTATCAAAGGTGATGTAGCCGGCAAGGCTTTGACCGGCAGCGGGAGCAACGAGACGACCCTGAATCAGAATCGAGCGCAGCGAGCCGTCGGAATTGAGGCCACCAAGCGCCTTCAGAAAGATCGGCTGTTCAATGCCGCCAAGGTAGACGCGTACATTCGTGAGTTGGCTGCTCGGCAGCTTGCCTTTCGGAAGCGGCAGACCCGTGGAGAATGTGACCGCACCGGCAGCACCCACAAAGCGATGCAGGTTGACGGCAACCGCGCCAGCCGGCACCTGTTGGTTATTGGTGACTGGTGTCGCTGAGACGGGAATGGTTCCGAGGCAACCACCCGCGGTGATCTGCACGCTCGTAGTTCCTGCGGTGACGCCGGTGACAACGCCCGTGGAGCTGACCGTGGCGACGCTCGGATTCGCGGCGACGTAGGCGCGCGTGCCAGTCCGACACTGCGTGCCGAGCGCGCCAAGCGTGATTGACGCAGTGCTGCCGACGGCGACTACCACACTCGCGGGAGAAAAGACCATTGGAACGGATACCTGCATGGTCGCGTCAGCGCCACCAGAGTTGCGCGCGCGAACGGTGGTGCTGCCAGCCGCCTTCGCGGTGACGACGCCGGCGGTCGAGACGGTCACGACGGAAGTGTCGTTGGAGGTGAAGGTAATGCCAGTCGATCCTCCACCGACGACGAGCTGAACCGTGTTGCCAATTGCCACTGTCGCCGACGCAGGCGACACCGAGAGCGAGACACCGGTACCCACGGTCACGAGCGACGAATCGACGAGGGTGCTGTAGCGCACGATGACATACGTCTTGCCGTTCGCGATGCCATGCACGAGCCCCTTGGAATTCACCGACGCGATGTTGGTGTTCCGCGAGCTGTAAGTGGTGCCGGTGGAACGGCGCCACGGATAGATCTTCGAACCATAGAGACTGAGCTGACGATCAGCGCCGACCGGGATGGCCAATCCGGAAAGCAGTGATCCTGTGGTTACGGGCACGAATTCTGCACGAGATTCGATCTCGGGGGCAACGAGCTCCGTTGTCTTCTCGGTGCAGGCGGACACGCCCGCCGCGAGAAGCACTGCAAAGGTGCAGCGTGACGCCAACTTCCTGCCGGGTGCAGCGAACATCGATCCTCTCTTCATGATTGCTTCGGCGGCCCGACGAGCATGGCAGGTGCGTCCCCGCTGTAGCTTCGTGGCTTTGCGTCCCTGGCTTTCGCCAGGTTTGCCGTTTCGACAGATCCGAACCTTCGACGGTGCGGAATATCAAACTGCGACCTTATGGCCGACATGTTCTGTCTGTTGGGTGGACGAGTGCGTGATGGTGACGCAACGGGTGGTGTGTCACAGGATGCCGACAGCGTGACGGTGATCACGAAGACCGACAACCGTAAGCATTTGATGCGGTTGCGGACTCGCCTGCTACGTGACAACGAATGGCTCCCTTCCCCCTGGTCGTACCGGCCAGTGGTCGTTCAAACATTGCCACGGACGTGGGTGTGTCGGCAAGCCGACTCATGCGGGCGAGCACGCAGAAGGTAGGGAGCCAGTTCGACAAAGGCCAGTAACCTTTTGGCGACTTCGTGCTCGGCGTCACCGAGGACAATCGACGGAGCGGAACTCGCGCGACAATGGTCTGACACTTCGAAACAGTTCGGTTCGGTTCGGTTCGGTTCGGTTCGGTTCGGACGTGACGCTCACCTACGGCCCGTTGTTTCGCGCAGACTCAGGCGACGCATTCCGTCCTGTTTCAGCTGGTACTCGCCGTCCGCGTCATGGTCCCAATGACATTCGGACGGAGCTCGGCGCGTCCCGGTGACTCAAGGGCACGAAGCCAGACGAGTTCGGCCACCGCGAACGGCGGAACCATCGCCGTAAGCGCGCTGCTGCGAATGAAGTCGATGGAAACGACCTCGAGTGCGGCGTCGGAGGCCACCGTACGGATATCCCGCACCGTATTGCACCGGTAGAACGTCGGGTACACGTCATCCGCCGCCCGACCATGAAGCAGCCGGGCCAGTGGAGCTTTCGCTGATTCCGGTAACATCGCCGCAACCTGCGTTGCGTAGCCCTCGCGGTTCGGTGTGTGGAACACCACCACGCCACCCGGCTTCAGCACGCGACGCACTTCGCCGAAGACGGTGGCCGGATGTTCAAGGTGCTCCACCACCATGTTCATGGTGACGATATCGAAGCTGCAATCGGCGAACGGGAGTTGATCGCCCCACCCAGCCAAGCGGTGCGCGATCGATGTGTGCTTGCGGATGGCCTCGTGATCTGGATCGAGACCGACCACGAAGTCGGCCCTGTTCACGATGCGTCGCTCTTTCTCGAGGTCCCATTCAGGCAAGAGCTGATGCCCGCATCCAAGTTCGAGCCAGCGCGCATGCTCAGGAACACGAGCGTTGAGCACGTCGCCGTACGTGGTCTGGCTGTATGCCAACCCCGGAGCGATCCGCGATTCGAGGAGTCGATACAGCTTGTAAAGGAGCGATCTCATTGCGCAGGAATGGTAACGGATGGAACGAGCGACACGGTCAGCCTGCCATGTGACCACAGCGCGCTGGGGTCAGACGACCTGTCCAGCAAGACGCGGCTCGACAAATTCGACGACTGCCCCGCTGCGACGAAACACGAACGCTACCCGACGGCCAAACGCCGCCGCCATCACCGGCTTGCAGAGCACGATCGCACCATGGGCCACTTCATGCGCGATGGTGTCATCGATCGAGCGATCTCCAGGCGCCAGTTCGTAACAGACGTGATCGATGCCCCCGCCGCGCTTGAGTCGGGCCGAGAGGGGTGAGTCGGCGATGGAGCCGAGGGGCGACACGATTTCCCAAGTGGTGTCCGCATCGACTTCCCGGAAGAACTGCACAACGACCCGCTGCAGCGAGTCGTCGATGGGCGGTGTGAGCATCCCGAATTGCGGAGCTGGGAAATGCCGCAACGCCTGCGCGGCGTTCCGAACGACGAAGCCCAAATGATGAAGATGCATCGGAGACTGGTGGTATGATGTTTCACGGAGCAGGTCAGTCGAGCAGCACCATCTCCGAGTACAGCGTGTCCCGCGCGGCGAGTGCGATATCGGGTCCCTTGCCAACTCGGAGGCGCGACCGCAGCTGCCCGCCCGGTGGCACGTCGATGCCCAGCAGCGCGCGGTCCACTGCAACGCCGACGCACCGCTCCGCCACACACAAACCCGCGACAATGCGGGGAAAGTACTGCCACACAAGCGGTTGGTCGCTGAAGTAGAGGATCTCGGTGATGGGCAGACGTGGAAACGACTGGCGTACGCGACGCTTCGTCACGAGATACGCGACCGAGTGTTCCTGCACGAACGCGTAGTGTGCACAGGAATACGCGGCGTGATCGTCCAGCAGGCGCTGCTCATGCGCCGGAAGCAGCGCGCGGATCTCGCGGTGATTTGTCAGCAGGCGCGGACCACGGAACAACGACGCGGATGCGGTCACGCCATGCCAGGCCGGGTAGAGCTCGAAACCGGGCGAGATCTCGGTCATTCCGCACTTGAGATAGACGGGTGCCGCATTCTGATTCGGCGAAAGCGAGACGACCGACACTCCGCGCTGATTGATCGTCCGGAGCAGCAGTGCCAACCCCATCGAGCGGTAAGCCGGCTGCACATACCATGACGAAAGACTGCACACCGTGTACGCGCGCCCGGACGCATCGACGCGGTCACTGTACACGGTTCCCAGATAGCCGACGACACGGGAGTCTGCTTCGACCACCAGGCCAAGCCGATCCTCGCTGCTCCACGCGTGTTCGAAGAGGCGGGCGAATGACGCCGCTGGCACACCGTGCGCAAACTCGCTGGCAAGCATGCGCGCCACCGCATCCTTGTCGGCGCGGACCGCGGGGCGAATACGGCCTGCTGCCAGCGGCGGTCCAATTGCGGTTTCAGTCACGCGCGCGCCGCCCGCGATTCATCAACGCATTCCTCGATCCCGCCAGCACCGACACGATGAACTCCTTCGAATGACCGTGAGGATGCAGACTGAGCCCCGTACGCGGCAGCGACAGCGGATGCGACGCATCCGAGCGAAAGACATTGCCGATGCGCGTCGTCACCCCCACACGATAACCACACGCCTCTGCCAGCTGGTACTCGCGCGGACCACACTGGCCTGCCGACCCGTACGGATACGCGATCAGGTCGGGGGCGCGGCCCAGCAGCGTGGCGAGTGCGGCCCGACTGTCCTGCAGTTCACTGCGCGCGTCGGATTCGGGGAGGTGCGCGAGGGCGGGATGCGTCCGCGTGTGCGATCCCAGCTCGCAGCATCCGTCGGCCGCGATCTGTCGCACATCGCCCGACTGCAGGAACAGCTGCTGCATCACGTCGGTGGCGCTCCGCCCCTGCGCGAGCAGCACCGAAGGCAACGCCGCATCGAACGTGCGATCGCGCCAGCGCATCAGGTCGATGGCGGCGTACGCCGACATCTTCTCCGCGAACGTGTTCGTGGCAAACGCGTACCGCACGCCCGCATGCGTGAACGTCACCTCGCGGTGATCGAGCACGAACTGCTCCAGCACGGCGGCGTTGTACGTGCGCGCACCCGTCACCCAGTCCGAGACGAGAAAAAGCGAGTACGGCACGCCGTGACGCGTGAGCACCGGGCTCGCGATCGTCAGGTTGTCGCGATAGCCATCGTCGAAGGTGAGACACACCCATCGCCCGCGTCGCGCATTGCCGGTCAATCGTGCGGGCACCTCGCTCAGCGGCACGAAGTCATAGCCGCTGCGGCGAATGAGCGCGATCATCGCTTCGAGAAACGCCGTGGTGATGGCAATGCCCGGCACCAGCGTGTCCTGCGGCGACTCGACGACGCGATGCAACGTGAAGATGACGCCCTCGCCGGCGTACACCGGACGCGCGAGTGCCCGCACCGGTGGCAGTGCGAGCGCGCGGATGATCTGGATTTTCAGCCAGTCACGTGAGCTCTGACCGCGCGCGGACATCAGACAGCGTGTGCGTCGCTGGCCACGTGTGCGTCGCGGGCGGCGAGTCCGTTCACTTCGAGCGACACGCTGGCCGGACGGAGATACTCGGCGTCCGCCTGCCACGCGAATCGATGTTCCGGCGATTCCGCGAACCCCGAGGCACGCCACAGTTGCAGACACGGCCCGTTCCGTTCGGTGGGACTGAACATCGCTTCGAGTTCCACCGCACCGTGCGCGCGCGCGCGCGTCCACGCGTGATGAAGCATCGTTTCCTCCACCTTGCGCCCCATCACGCGGCAGCTGAGCAGATAGTCGACGATGCGCGTGCGCGCGCCCTCATGCTCCACACTCAACAGGCCGGTCAGCCCCGACTGGCCAAAACGATCGCTCACACGAAAGGTCCAGACTTCGCGTCCGTCAGCTGCGGCCCACTCGCTCAGCTCCGTTTCGCTGAGGCGGCGCGTGGCGAGATTGAGCTGATTCGTCTTGTTGAG
>Ga0163144_10003673_pt1 | contig 34867 bp, 32 predicted proteins | sample OliLak19BULKMAT1_FD_123175 | JGI IMG/M metagenome (GOLD analysis project Ga0163144, IMG submission 123175) | Freshwater microbial mat bacterial communities from Lake Vanda, McMurdo Dry Valleys, Antarctica - Oligotrophic Lake LV.19.BULKMAT1 | ecosystem: Environmental > Aquatic > Freshwater >...
ACCACCACTTAAAATTTCGTCTTCTTTTGGAAATATGGTTGGATTATCTGTTACAGAATTTATTTCTGTTTCAAAAACAGAAGTTACATAATTTACCGTATCTTTTGTAGCCCCGTGTACTTGAGGCACACAGCGAAATGAATAAGGGTCTTGAACTTGTTTTTTTGGCTGCTGACTAATTTCGCTTCCCATTAATAATTTGCGAATAGCTCGAGCAGTTTGCAATTGCCCTGCATGAGGGCGTATAGTATGTAAATGATCCTTAAATGGGTCTAATTTACCATCAAAAGCTTCCAAAGAAATAGCAGCTATTACATCTGAAGTAATATTTAAATGTTGGGATTGAATTAAATTATACACGCCATAAGCACTCATAAACTGCGTGCCATTCAATAAAGCCAAACCTTCTTTTGATTTTAATTTAATAGATTCTAATTTATTTTCGTTTAATGCGGTTTTTGCGTCAACCTGCGAACCATTATAATTTACTTTTCCTAATCCCAATAGTGGCAAACTTAGATGTGCTAAAGGAGCCAAATCGCCACTTGCACCCAACGAGCCCTGTTGGTAAACCACTGGATAAATTTTATAGTTTATAAAGTCACACAACCTCATAACGGTTTGCAACTGTACACCACTTTTACCATAGCTTAGCGACTGTATTTTTAGAAACAACATTAGTTTTACTATTTGCTGAGGAACCTCATCGCCCATCCCGCAAGCGTGACTTTTAACAAGGTTTTCTTGTAACTGTTCTAAATCTGTATCTGGAATAACTACGTTACATAGCGAGCCGAAGCCTGTATTAATCCCATATATTATTTGATTGCTATGTTTCAATTTTTTTTCTAAATAATCTCTACAATCTGTAATTTTTTTTACAGCTTCATCTGATAATTCAACGTATGCATTAGACTCTAAAAAATGCTTTACATCACTTAAGGTTAATCGTTTTGTAGGATTTATTTTAAATGTTTTCATCTTAATAATTTTTTAATACATAAAACCAAATAACCAAAGTGGTACTTTGTTTTTTCGTCCAGCTTCAATATTATCAATGGCTAAAAACGAGTTTTTTAAATCTTTAATTTGCTTAAATGTTTTTGTTTCGCCACCAACTTCAACCACATATTTATTGTTTATTAAAAAATCGCCTTTTTCAGAATAATTAATGTTTGCAATTGCATTTAATTGATTGTAAAAAAATGTTTCGCGCAAAGTACCAATATTTACTATATTTCCAGCCATTGCATACATTAAATTTGTGTTGTTTAAAAACACCTTATCGGGCTTTGTTAAATAGCTAAAGCTACCCATTTTTGTTTTTAATAAATTAATTAAATGCGCACTACTTAAATAGTCTAAATATTGTAACAAGGTGCCCCGTGTAGTATTTATTTGCTCGCTTAATTTTTGAATATTTGGCTTACAAGGGCATTGTAGTGCTAAAATATAGAGCAATCTCTTTAATTTAATGCCCGATGTATAATCAATATTTTGAATAGCAGACAAATCGCTTTCAATAATTAAATTTATGGTGGATAGTAGTTTGGAATGGTAATCTTCTTTCCCTTCAATAAAAAAAGGGTAATAACCATGATTTAAATATTTATAGAAAAACTCAAATGGTTTTATTTTTGCACAAATTTCGGTAGAAATATCTATTTGATTCTTTAAAATATCATCTAACAAATATTTAGGAAAATCAATATTTTCGGCAAATTTTAAATATTCTCTAAACGATAAGCCCCATAGCGTATGTTGTGGTGTCCGCCTGCTTAAATCAACTTCAGCTTGGTGTAATTGCAATGCCGATGAGCCTGTAAAAATAATTTTTATATCGTCGTAAAAATCATAGGCGTTTTTAATTTCAATACTCCAATTTGGGTATTTGTGCACATCATCTAAAATTAAATGTTTGCCCCCTTGTTTTCTAAAATTTTTTATTAAATCGGTTAATTTATTTTCGGTAAAATAAATATCATCTAAACTTAAATACAATGTTTTGCCGTTTTTTGGTAAATGGTGCTTGGCGTATTGCAGTAGCATAGTGGTTTTACCGCAGCCCTTGGCACCTTTTATACATATTAAACGCTCTTTAAAATTTATATTTTTAGTTAAATATCGCTCAAAACCATCGGGCGAACGCCTGATAAGTAATTCTGATTTTTCGATGAGCGATTCCATTTATAAAACGTTTTATGTAAAATACAAAGCTAACATAATACTGTTTTATGTAAAAAACAATTTTTTTACTAATATGTTTTACATAAAATACATTTTTACGATAAAAGCGTTTTATGTAAAAAACGATTTATATAAAATTTTGTATTATCTGTAACACAGTTAGTGTATTTTGTTCGCCAGTTTTCATATTTTTAAAGGCATAAACGCCCTTTTCAACTTCATCGCTACCAACAGTACACACAAAAGGAATGTGTTTTTTATCGGCATACTCAAATTGTTTACCTAATTTTTTTGTAATGTCGGGATAAATTTCGCACGCAATATTATTTTGTCGTAATTGTACCGCTAACTGCAAGCAGTGGTTTTGTGTAGTTGAATCAAAATGTGTAAACAATACTTTAGTGGTTGACAAATTGCTGATAATTTCAGGGAATAAATTTAACTCTTCCATAACATCGTAAATACGATCGATGCCAAACGAAACACCAACACCGCTCATGTTTTTTAAACCAAAAATACCTGTTAAATCATCATAGCGACCACCCCCTAAAATGCTTGGGGTAAAGGTTCCAGCATTTGCTTTTACTTCGAAAATGGTGCCAGTGTAATAAGATAGTCCCCTTGCTAAAGTTATATCCAATTCTATTTTTAAATGGCTAACGCCAAGTTGCAAACTGTTAGTAAGTAAATAATTTATTTCTTCAATTCCCTTTTTAGCTATTTCATTTTCACCTAAAAGGTTTTCTAAAACTTTTACTTTTTCAGTATTATTTCCTTTAAATTCTAACAGAGGCTGCAATTTTTCAATAGCTTCGCTCGAAATTCCATTTTCAGAGAGTTCTTTATTTACTCCTTCTTTTCCTATTTTATCTAATTTATCAATAGCAACCGTAATTTGTACAATTTTAGAAGGTTCATTTATAACCTCGGCCAACGCTGTTAATATTTTGCGATTATTAAATTTTAAAATAACTGGAATGTTTAATTCTTTAAACGATTTATCCGTTAAAGAAATTAAATCCAGTTCATTAATTAACGAATTACTTCCAATCACATCTGCATCGCATTGGTAAAATTCGCGGTAACGCCCTTTTTGTGGTCTGTCTGCTCTCCATACAGGTTGTATTTGGTAACGTTTAAACGGAAACACTAAGTTGTGTTGGTTCATTACCACATAACGCGCAAAAGGCACCGTTAAATCATAACGTAATGCTTTTTCAGTTAGTTCCTCGCTGTTGCGGGATGATTGTAATGAAAGGTCAAACTCTTCTTTAAGAAGGTTTTTGTTTTTATTTTCGTGAATACGGCTATTTAAAATTTTAAAAATTAATTGGTCGCCCTCATCACCATATTTACCAGTAAGTGTGGTAATATTTTCCATTGCCGGCGTTTCAATAGGCGAAAAGCCAAATAATTCGAAATTACGTTTTATAATATTAAAAATGTACTGGCGCTTTAGCATATCGGTGGTACCAAAATCGCGTGTACCTTTAGGAATGGATGGTTTCATATTTAAAATGGTAAACAAACTTAATAATTTTATAATTATTAGTCTTTAACAATTTATACTTCTTTTCATTTACTGATTTTTTTATTCCCTTTACCTACAATAAAATAGTTTTAACCTACGTTTAATATATAAATAGCTATTTTTTAATGTAGGAAACTTGTAAGACAAAAAAAGTTTCCATAGTTTTGTGTCGAATTTTAAACAATCGTTAATAACGAAGGTTGTTTAACCATAAATAGTATTGAAAAATGAAGTTAAAATTAGTTTTGTTTAATGTTTTGTTTACTTTATCGGTTTTTGCGCAAGATAAATTTACAATAAGCGGTTACATTAAGGATGCCAAAAACGGCGAATCATTAATTGGAGCTACAATATCTAAAAAAGGCACTAGCATTGGCTCTGCGGCTAATGAATATGGCTTTTTTGCACTTACTCTGCCAAAAGGCGAACAAACGCTTATTGTAACAATTATTGGTTATAAAACTTTTGAATTTACAGTTAACTTAGATAAGAACATTACTAAAACCTTTGAATTAACCGAGGAAGGTAAAAATTTAGAAGAGGTTGTTATTACTGGCGAATCAGAAGATAAGAATGTAAAAAGTGTAGAGATGAGCACCGTAAAACTCGACATGAAACAAATTAGTAAAATTCCGGCGCTTTTTGGCGAAGTTGATGTAGTTCGTGCTATACAACTATTGCCAGGCGTTACAACAGTTGGCGAAGGCGCTAGCGGGTTTAACGTTCGTGGGGGTAATATTGACCAAAATTTAATTTTATTAGATGAAGCTCCAGTTTATAATTCATCGCACTTGTTCGGTTTTTTCTCGGTTTTTAATCCAGATGCGGTAAAGGATGTTAAATTAATTAAAGGTGGCATTCCAGCGCAGTACGGTGGCAGAGTTTCCTCAATATTAGATGTGCGTATGAAAGAAGGCAATAACAAAAAATTTGCTGTAACTGGTGGTATTGGTACTATTTTTAGCCGTATTGCTATTGAAGGACCAATTAAAAAAGACAAAGCAAGTTTTATTATTGCAGGTAGAAGAAGTTATGTGGATGCTATTGCAAAGCCTTTTGTAAGTAATAGCAATGCGCTAAAAGATGCTGTATTTTATTTTTACGATTTAACTGCTAAAATTAACTGGCGCATTAACGATAAAAATACAGTATTTGCAAGTAGTTATTTTGGACGAGATGTATTTGGTACCACTGCTTTTAAATTTAATTGGGGAAATTCTACTGCTTCGGTGCGCTGGAATAGAATTTTTAATAATAAAGTTTTTATGAATTTAACTGCTATTTATAGTAATTATAGTTATTATTTAGAGTTTGCAGGACAGCGAAATCAAAGTTTTAAATGGAAAAGTAAAATTATTAATTATAGTTTAAAACCCGATTTTACATGGTTTGCTAATAGTAAAAATACTGTGCGTTTTGGCGTTCAAGCCTTGTTTTACGATTTTTTACCGTTTGACGCAATTGGAACCTTTCAAGAGGGTGCTTCAGATGCATTTCTATCAAAAAAACGTTATGGTGTTGAAAGTAGCGCCTACATAGGTAATGAGCAAAAATTATTACCACGCTTAACAATTGAATATGGCATAAGAGTTAGTATGTATAATTATATTGGAAAAGGCACTGCTTATACATTTAGAGATACAACTCCAAATACAGAAAAACCATTAATTGATTCAATTAAATACTCGAATTTTGGGCAAGTTATTAAACAATATATTAATCCCGAACCTCGTTTTGCCTTAAATTACACTATTAATCAATTCTCATCTATTAAAGCCAGTTATAACCGAATGGCACAGTATTTGCAATTAATAAGTAATACTGCTGCCAGTTCGCCATTAGATGTTTATAATATTTCAACCAACAATTTAAAACCCTTATTGGCCGACCAAGGGAGTATAGGTTATTTTAGAAATTTTAAAGAGAATATGTACGAAACTTCGGTAGAGGTTTACTATAAATACTTACAAAATCAAATTGATTATATTGATAATGCAAATTTATTTATTAATCCTACCGTCGAAAATCAACTGTTACAAGGTTTAGGACGAGCGTATGGTGCTGAATTTTTTGTAAAGAAAACAAAAGGCAAATTAAACGGATGGATTAGTTACACTTTAAGTAAAACCGAACGTTTGGTTAGAGGAATTAATAATGATAAATGGTTTGTAAGCAGATACGACCGCACACACGCGTTAAATGTAGTTTCAAATTATGATATTGCTAAGCGTTGGAGTTTATCTGCTAATTTTGTATTTATTAGTGGTACACCCTCTACTTTTCCTGATACACGTTTAGAGATCCAAGGCTACAACATTCCATACAATACCACTGGTAATCGTAATAATTATCGAATTACACCTTTTCATAGATTAGATTTAGGAGCAACTTACACCTTTAAAAAGAATGAAACCCGACGCTACAAACAATCATTAGTTTTTAGTGTTTACAATGTGTATAATCGTCGTAATGCATATAGTATTTATTTTAGAACAAAAACAGATAATGCGCTGCAAACTGAAGCGCGTCGTTTTTCTGTAATTGGATCTATAGTACCTGCAATAACTTATAATTTTAATTTTTAATATTTATATACAGATGAAAGTAATTATAAAATTTTTAACGAGTGTGGTTGTAATATCCTTATTTACTGCCTGTGACGATGCCATTCAAATTAAATTAGATGAGGGCTCAAAATTGATAGTTATTGATGCTTTTTTAAGTGATTTACGCAACAATCAAGTAGTACGTGTTATAAATAATAACAATTATTTTGCAACTACTTCGGCTGAACCGATTACAAACGCAAAAGTGGTTTTAAATGATTTAACAGCAAATAAATCTTTTACCTTTAATTATACCACAAATGGCAATTATATTTATTCTGTTGATAGCACTAATACCATTGCTAAGCTTAACCATCAGTATCAATTAAACATTACTATTAATGGCGACTTGTATACTGCAATTGCTACTCAAAAACGCACAGGCACTATATTTAAAATACAAGATAGTTTAATTCCTGCATCGGGTGGTATTGGTGGCAGTAAAATTGATTACCATAGTGCTTTTTTATTGGCTTTAGACCTTGCAGATAATAATCCAGATTATTATTGGATTAAAACATTTAGAAACGATACATTATTTAATAATGCTAATGATTTAAATACTTGCATTGATGGAACCGGGGGGGAAGTTTTTAACTCGCAAAATCCTTATAATTTTTTTTCACCGCCAGCTACTTTTTTAGGATTTAAAAGATATTACACAAACGAAAAGTGCAAGGTTCAAATACATTCAGTTTCAAAAGAGTGCTTTAATTTTTTAAACCAATCTGTTGCCCAAATTACAAACGGAGGGCTATTTGCCACTACCCCCGAAAACGTACGCACAAATATTATTACTCCTAGCAACGCAACAAAAGCGGTTGGTTGGTTTAATTTTGCGAGCGTGATACAAGATAGTATTATTATAAAGTAAGTTGAATATATATGGCTAAATGATCGCTGTAGCCGTTATAATATTTGTTTCCAAAACCGTATGTGCGGTTAGGCTTTATTTCGCCAGTTTTATTGTTTTTAAAAAGCAAAAAATCCTTTTTTAATATAAACGCGTTAAAATTTTTAAACTGCAAACCGCTATTTTGTATAAATGCTTGCGATAAAATAATATGGTCAAATACGTGCCATTCGCCTCTATCATAATGTGTTCCTTGTTTGTTTTTTTCTATATTAAAATAAGGATTTAGCAATTCGTTAGAGCCTTTTTGTGGATTTGCATTTGCTTTTAATGTATTTAAAACAGAAGTATTTGTTGGGTAATCGTTTAAATCGCCCATTACAATAATTTTAGCATTGGCGTTTTGTTTTTGTAATTCGTCTAGTTTTGCCCTTAATAGTTTAGCAGCATACAATCGTTTTGGTTCAGTTTGAATTTCACCATCGCGGCGGCTAGGCCAGTGGTTTACAAAAAAGTAAATTACCTCTTTAGTGCTTGCGCATTTTAAGGTAACCCATAAAATATTGCGTGTTTTATAATTGCCTATATCCGTGCTTGTTACATTTAATTCTTCGCTTTTAATAAATTCAAAAACTGCAGGGTTATAAATTAATCCAACATTAATACCTCTATCGTCTATACCAGTTGTGGCTAATACTTCATATTTATTTATTTTTAAATTACTTTTATTAATTAAATCAGTTAAAACGCTTTTATTTTCAATCTCACAAAAGCCAACCACGTCGGGTAAACCAATGCCTGCCACACTCGAATCAATTACCTTTGCAATACGCTTTATTTTATTGTTGTATTTTGTATCGTCCCAAACCAATTCGCTTGTAGGTAAAAATTCTTCGTCTTGTGTTTTTGGGTCATCAACCGTGTCAAAAAAATTCTCAACGTTGTAAAACATAACTGTTATCGATGTTTGGGCTATCATTAAAGTTTGTATTAATAGTAAGCTAAATATTAAAATTATTTTTTTCATTATAACGTAAAGTTAAATATTATTTTTGCATTGCTACAAAACACAGCAAGGCAACTATTATTTTACTACTACATTTGTAAATTACAATTAAAATAAATGGATTTTAACGAACGCCTTTATCAAATAGGGTTAACATTAATAGAAGGTGTAGGTGATGTTAATGCTAAAAACTTATTAGCCTACTGTGGAAGCGCTAGCGAGGTGTTTAAACAAAAAAAAGGAAATTTAGTGAAAATACCAGGTATTGGCGAATATATTGCAAAATCGGTATTCGCAAGTAAACAAGTTTTAAAACGTGCTGAAGACGAATTAACATTTATTGAAAAATATAAAATAAAACCTCTTTTTTTTACAGACGTAAATTACCCAAACCGATTAAAATATTGCAGCGATAGTCCTATTTTACTATACTACAAAGGTAACGCCGATTTAAATTCTTCAAAAATTGTTGCTGTGGTTGGAAGCCGAAAACCAAGCGATTATGGTAAACAAATTACCGAAAGTTTTATTTCAGAATTACAACAAAGTAATATTTTAATTATTAGTGGTTTGGCTTATGGCATAGATATTTGTGCACATAAATCTGCCCTTACAAATAACCTACAAACCGTTGCCGTACTTGCACACGGCTTAGATCGCATTTACCCACAACAACACGCAAACGTTGCAAAAAAAATGATAGACAATGGTGGTTTACTTACTGATTTTATGAGTGGTACTAACCCAGATGCGGTCAACTTTCCTAAACGAAACCGAATAGTGGCAGGGCTTTGCGATGCTTTGGTAATTGTTGAAAGTAAGCGCAAAGGCGGAAGTTTAATAACAGCAACTATCGCTAATAGTTATAATAAAGACGTATTTGCTTTTCCTGGTCGCGCTAACGACGAATTATCGGAAGGGTGCAACGGTTTAATAAAACAAAACCGAGCCACTTTAATAGAAGGTGCTCCCGATTTATTATATGCAATGCAATGGGAAGAAAATACAATAAAAAAAACTAAAAATACTCAAGTTCCTTTATTCATAAATTTATCTTACGAAGAGCAGCTTATTGTCGAAACTTTTAAAACTAAAAACCCTATTCCAATTGACGAATTATGCTATCTAACTAATATGCCTGTAAGCAAAGTAGCGGGCTTATTGCTACAACTAGAGTTTAGTAATTTAATAAAAAGTAAACCTGGAAAAATGTACGAGTTGATAAGTTAATTGATTTTTACGATATAAATATTTATGTAATATTTTTTATTTAGTTTTTATCGAATTTTTGCTAAAGAATTTAAATATTCTTTTGCCTATTAATCAAAAATTTTTCCAGGATTTAAAATATAATTAGGGTCAAACACTTTTTTAATTCCTTTCATTATCTCTAAATGATAAGCGCTAAACACAATTGGTAAGTAGTTTTTTTGTACAAGTCCAATTCCGTGTTCACCACTAATGGTGCCACCCAAGGCTTTACAAAGTTCAAAAATTTCAGTAATACCATTTGGTAATTCATTTTCCCATACTGCATCGCTTAAATTACCTTTAATTATATTAACATGTAAATTACCATCACCAGCGTGCCCATAACACACCGAATTAAACCCGTATTTTTTACCAATTTCTTTTACACCTTTTAACAATTTTGGTAATTCTGCTCGTGGAACAACCGTGTCCTCTTCTTTATAAATACTGTTGCTTTTAACAGCTTCGCCAACTTTTCTCCGAATTTTCCACAATGCATTTTTCTGCTCGGCACTATCAGCAAATAAAATTTCGTCGCTGTGTTGTTGAGTCATAATATTTTCAATAAATTCACAATCTGCCATCAATACATCCATATTATTACCATCTACTTCTATTAGCAACAACGCCTGCCATTCGGGTTTAATTTCAAAATTAACATCGCCTGCATATTTTATACTCCAATCAATGGCATCACGTTCCATAAACTCCATAGCGCTTGGGGTAATACCCGCTCTAAAAACATGTCCAACAGCTTCACAAGCATCTTCGGCATTTTTAAAAGGTACTAACATTAACAAATCATATTTTGGTAGCGGAATTAATTTAAATACAATTTTTGTAACTATGCCTAAAGTCCCTTCACTACCAACCATTAAATGCGTTAGATTGTATCCTGTGCTATATTTTAATGTATTGGCGCCTGTCCAAATAACTTCGCCATTAGGTAATACAACCTCTAAATTTAAAACGTAATCGCGGGTTGTACCATATTTTACTGCTTTTGGCCCACCACTGCTGTGTGCAATATTACCACCAAGGCTGCAGCTTCCCCAACTTGCAGGGTCGGGAGGATAAAACAATCCTAACTTTTTTACTTCTTCTTGAAAAATATAATTAATAACCCCCGGCTCAACAGTAGCTTGTAAATTGCGCTCGTCAATTGCTAAAATTTTATTAAATTTTTCCATACTTAGCAAAACGCCACCTTTTATAGGCAAGGCCCCGCCACTTAGGCCTGTTCCTGAACCTCTTGTAGTTAGCGGAATTAAATTATCGTTACAAATTTTTGCAATAGCACTAACCATACTAACAGTTTGTGGCTTTACAATTATTTCTGGCAAAAAAATTAAATCTTCAGTTTCATCTTGTCCATATTTTTCTAGTTGTTCATTATTTGAAGTTATAAATTCTTCGCCCACAATATCTTTTAAGAGATTAAAAATTATTGGCGTAATTTTGTTATAATTAATGTCAGACATAATACTATTTAGTTTTAAATTAATAAATTTAGTAACATTTGTTTATAAACACACATACTCACCAACAAGTTTACGACGCATCTATTGAACTTGTAAATTGTGATATCGATTTAAAAGATAGGCCTAATTATTATTCTTATGGGTTGCATCCTTGGTATATTAATAAAGTAGATTATGAAGAAAAACTAGCATCTTTATCTGTTAAGGCTAACGAAAAAAGGTGTTTAGCCATTGGCGAATGCGGCTTGGATAAATTAAGCCCAGTAAATTTTGAATTACAACAAACCGTTTTTATTGAACAGATAAAAATTGCAAATAAATTAAAAAAGCCTCTGATAATTCATTGTGTTAAAGCATTTAATGAATTAATAAATTGTTTAAATTCAATTGAAAATAAAGAGGCTATTATTATACATGGCTTTAATAATAATGAAAATATTGCGCACGTTTTATTAGATTTTGGCTGTTATTTTTCGTTTGGAAAAGCCTTACTTGGTTATGAAAGTAACGCCGCAAAAGCTATAAAAAATGTTGGCAGAAAAAAATTTTTTTTAGAAACCGATGATGCAGATCTTTCGATAAAATATATTTATAAAAAAGCAACCGAATTGTTAGGTGTTGACGAGGAAATTATTAAGCAACAATTGCAACAAAATTTTGAAACAGTATTTAAATTAAAATTATAAATGGATACAAGTTGGATGGAGCGAACTTCGCTTTTGGTTGGAACAAAAGGTTTAGAAAAATTAAATAACGCACATGTTTTAATTGTTGGTTTGGGAGGTGTTGGTTCGTATGCTGCAGAAGCGATTGCCCGAAGTGGCGTTGGAACTATGACTATTATTGATGGCGATACTGTTGACCCAACCAACCGAAACCGCCAGTTACAAGCATTATATAGCACACATGGTTTAAAAAAAGCGCATTTAATGGGCGAGCGAATAAAATTAATTAATCCTGAAATTACGTTAAATGTAATTGATGAGTTTAAAAATCCGGATGATATGAAGGAATTTATGTCACAAAAATTTACATATGTAATTGATGCTATTGATAGCATTTCGCCAAAATTATATTTACTGCAAACGGCCTACTATAATAATCAGCGTATTATTAGCAGCATGGGTGCGGGTGGTAAAATGGATCCTACAAAAATAAAAGTTGTTGATATTTCTCAAACCAGTATTTGCCCAATGGCACAATATGTGCGAAAAAGATTGCGTTATATGAATATTTACAAAGGAATTAAGTCGGTTTTTAGTGATGAGTTACCAGCTAAACATTCAATTATGAAAACAGATGGTAGTAAATATAAAAAATCTGCTTATGGCACTATATCTTATCTTCCAGCCGCTTTTGGATTAACTTGCGCATCGGTTGTAATTAGAGATATTGTAAATTGGAAGGTGATTAAATAGTGGTAAATAGACCCAAATTTTTACCTATAACTAAATTATTATAATAACCTATTGATACTTATTTGTAAAATTTAGTTTAATAAGCCCTAACGTTTTTACCCTCAATATAATTTAAAAAGGCTTTGTTACTTACCCTGTTTCCGCCAGGGGTTGGGTAATTACCACTAAAATACCAATCGCCTGTATGGTTGGGGCAAGCTGTATGCAAACCATCTAGGCTTTGATAAATAATTTCTAATTCGGCTTTTAAGTTAGCTGGTTTTAATAATTGTGCAATTTTTACCGAAATTTCTTCTGGTGTAAAATGTGCATAAACTTCTTTAACTAAATTAATCTGTTCTTCTTTTGGCTTCTCTACCTCAACTTTTACCCGATCATACAAATCGTTTAAAAAGGATTGTTTTCCATTTTCTTTTAATAAAGTAATTGCAGCCTCAAAGGCAATAAACTTACTTAAAATTGCCATGTCAATCCCATAACAATCAGGAAAACGAATTTGCGGAGCCGAACTTACTACCACAATTTTTTTAGGTTGTAATCTATCTAATATTTGTAAAATACTTTGTTTTAAAGTAGTGCCACGTACAATACTATCGTCTAAAACAACAAGGCTATCAACGCCTTTTTTTACCGTGCCATAAGTTACATCGTAAAGTAAATTTACTAAGGTATCGCGACTTTCATCGTCAGTTATAAACGTGCGTTGCTTGGCATCTTTTAAAACAACTTTGTGTATGCGTGGGTGGGTACTTAATATTTTAGTTATTTCAACATCGCTTAAATTACTTTTTAATTTAATAATTTGCTCAGTTTTAGTTTTGTTTACATATTCATCAATACCTTCTACAAGTCCGCCAAATGCAACTTCGGCAGTATTAGGTATATAACTAAAAACAGTATTTTGTAAATCGTAATTTACGCTTTTTAAAACGCTTTGGGTTAAGTTTCGCCCTAATTTATTACGCTCATTATAAATATCGGCATCGTTGCCACGGCTAAAATAAATACGTTCAAAACTACAACTTTTACGCTCTAAGGGCTCAATAATTTCTTCTTGATTTACCTCGCCACTTTTTTTAATTATTAAAGCGTTGCCTGGGTTAATTTCTTTTATGCCATCAAAAGGTGCATTAAATACGGTTTGTATTACAGGGCGCTCGCTAGCTACAACAATAATTTCATCATCGTGGAAATAAAACGCAGGGCGTATGCCATTAGGGTCGCGCAATACAAAAGCATCGCCATGCCCCATCATTCCTGCCATTACGTAACCACCATCCCAACGCTTACTACTTTCTTTTAAAATAGCTGCTACGTCAATATTTTGTTGAATAAGTTTGCTTATTTCGAAATTTTTATCATTTTGCTCTTTAAATTTTTTAAATAAACGATCGTTTTCTTTATCTAAAAAATGACCAATTTTTTCCATTACTGTAACGGTGTCGGCTTTTTCGGTCGGGTGCTGCCCAAGTTCAACTAAATGCCCAAAAAGTTCGTCAACATTAGTTAAATTAAAGTTTCCAGCTACTAATAAGTTGCGGCTCATCCAATTATTTTGTCGCCTAAAGGGGTGGCAACTTTGTACGGTATTCTTGCCAAAAGTTCCGTAACGTAAATGCCCTAATAATAATTCGCCTAAAAACGGAATATTTTGTTTTTGCCAATGGGCGTTGTTATATTCATCAGGGTTTTTAAGTTTTGCATTAATAAAAAGTTGATTTACTTGCGTAAAAATATCTTGGGTGGCTCTATTTTCTATTGAACGAAGGCGATCGATGTAAGTTGTACCAGGCTCTACATCTAACTTAATGGTAGCAATACCAGCACCATCTTGCCCACGATTTATCATTTTTTCCATCAGCTGATACAGTTTATGCAAACCGTAGCGAGCACTTCCGTATTTTTCCTTATAAAACTCAATAGGTTTTAACAATCTAATTAAAGCAACGCCGCATTCGTGATGGATATAATCGCTCATAATTTAATAAGAAATTGCAAATTTACGCTTTTGAAATTTGTATTAACAACAAATATTTAACAATTAGCCAACCTTTATTTGATTTTTAACGTAAAAATATATAAATTTACATTGTATTAATTATGAATAGAAAAAGTAATATGGTTACTAACAGATTTTCTATTGCAATAAGTCTACTTTTTGCACTAGTATTTTTTAACCAAGTAAAATCGCAAGGCGTCTCTAATCAAGGTATTATTTTAAACGAATACTCAGCAAGTAATGGCGGTACGCCCTTAGATAGTTATGGCAGCGCTAGCGATTGGGTTGAAATTACCACTACACAAAGTCCATCGGTTACCTTAGCTGGCTATTTTTTAAGTAACGATAAATTTAATTTATTTAAGTGGAAGTTTCCATCTAACTTTACTATTACTGCTAATGGTTACAGAATAGTTTGGCTAACTGGCAAAAACTTAGTTACACCAGCTGGCGAAGTACATGCCAATTTTGATTTAACCCAATGTAAAAGCCAATGGTTAATTTTAAGTACCTCAAATGGTGTAATTCGCGATAGTATATTTGTACAAAAAACCCAGTTAGGGCACAGCCGCGTTAGAATGGACAATTCGCTTGTAGGAATTGCTGGATGGCGCGTAGCTACTGCAAATACTTTTAGTTTAGCAAATCCGCCTTTAGCATTTACTTTTAGAGGTTATTTACCAACACCAGTTTTTGAATGCCCCGCAGGTATTTCTACCTCAACATTTTGTAATACTACTGGCGATATACGTATAAAATTAAACGGGCTAATTGCCGATTCGATTAGAGATTGCATAGGCGTACATTACACAATTAATGGCAGTTGTCCAACACCTAGCGATCCTATATACGATTCGGTAGCAACTGGCCCTATATTAAACAACTTAACGCCAAGCGGTACGTCGGCAGCGCTTACTAAAATAATAAGGGCAGTTGCATATCCATCATCTACAGCATCGTGTTTGCCAGATTTGTATTTACCAAGTTTTTGCGAAACCAATACTTATTTTTTCGATCCAGAATATGCACTTTTTAAACAAGAATTTGGTATCGTTTCAATAGCAATTGATCCTGCTGTTGCTACAAGTTGGTTCATTAGTGGAGGATCGGCACCATTAATACCCCCTTGCACTCACGTTGAGTATTTTGATAAAGGGCAAGTAACCGAAGGGTACATGAAAATGTGGCGTCCGCAACAAGAAACTTGGAGAACTGCCCAACAAGGTTTTTATATGACTATGGATGACCGAATGGGATTTGGTTGCGATTTTGCTAGTAACCCACCCTACCCTATTTTTAATGTAGACGGCTTAGGTGCAAGTACCCGATCGGCTTTCCCAACGCTGCATTTAAAAGGAGGCGATTTTGAAAGTAATTCGACAGTACTTATTCCGCCAACAACAAGCATAACTGGTACTGGTTTGCGAGATGTATTTTACCAATCGTTAGCTGCAAAAAATAATTTAAATGTAAACCCTTTGCATATTAAACCAGTAATTACATTTATTAATGGCATTTACCAAGGTGTTTACGATTTACGCGAAATTTTTGACAAACATTATGAAGCTTTTTATAATGGGCAGGCACGAGATTCGGTAGATATGAATATTAATTATGATAATATTGAATCAACTGCTACAAATGGAGATGGTACTCCCCATGCACAATTTTCGCCAATTACAGCTTGGAGGGGCGTTAACAGTTCGGTTGGCGTATATGACTTTGTTTTAAGTAATGCAATGGTAAATATTACAAATTATAATAGATTGTTAAGTAGAATAGATAAAGAAAGTTTTATAGATTATTTTGTATTGGGCACCTATGCAACTAATAATGATTTCTGGAAAAATAATGTAGCTTTTGCAAGAGGCAACCAAATTGGCAAACCAGGTACAAAATGGCATTATTATTTATGGAATATGCCTACCATTTTTAGTTATACATCTATTGGTAATTCAACTAATGATCCTATTGCAGCTTCGTTTGTTAATTTTTCTGCTTTCCCTTGTAGTAATATGTATTCGAGTAATCAATTATCTGGAGGTACAACCACAACTACCACGCCAAATATTTATGCATTTAATGGCCATGGAAATATTATGTGGCGCTTGTTTCAACCTAGTACTGGCAACAAAAGCTTTCAATTAGAATATTTAAACAGATATCAAGATTTATTAAACGGGCCTTTGCGTTGTGACAATATTTTAAAACATTTCGATTATGTATATAAACTATATGAAAAAGAAATGCGTTATCACGAAGATCCAGCTGCAGTTCCCTCACCAGGTAGTTTTTCATTAACTGGGGTTAATGTAGTAGGAAATTGGGATACCAATATGGTAAACTTGCGTAAAATTATTGCGTTTCGTTGCGATTATATGATAAATGGCTTAAAAAAGTGCTATCCTTTACAAGGGCCATTCGGTATAACGGTTGATGTGGAGCCGGTTGGGGCGGGTTCGGTAAAATTAAATACAATGGTTTTGCCATATTACAAATGGATTGGTAGCTACTTTCCAACAACATTAAGTTTTAAAGCTATACCAACTAATACCACTTATGTATTTGACCATTGGGAATTTAAGGTACACCAACCTTTAAATAGTGCGCCATTAAGTAAAGATTCGGTGGCTATAGGCTTTACACAATCGGGGCAAAATAGCGAGGAGGTAATAGCGGTTTTTACGGATAAATCATCTGATATAACTCAAAATGGAGAAAACGCAAATATGCCAAGCGCCTTTTCGCCTAATAATGATAATGTAAATGAAATTTATAAACCCCTTGGTAGCGCTGTTTTTGCTAAAGAGTACGATTTTAGAATTTATAACCGGTGGGGGCAAGAAGTATTTAGAACAACCGACCCGGTAACAGGTTGGGACGGTATATTTAATGGACAACCAGCACAAACAGGTGTGTATGCATGGATAATTACCTATAAAAATATTTATAACGAAGCAAAACTGGCAAAAGGCAACGTTACTTTAGTTAGATAAAACATTACATTAAAATTATGCAAAAAAAGTACTTACTAAGTATATTTATTATAGCTGCCTTAAGCGAATTAAAAGCGCAGGATATACATTTTTCGCAAATAAACGAAATGCCTTTATTAATTAGTCCTGCAAATACAGGCTTTTTTAACGGCTATTTTAGATGTTCGGTAAACGCCAAAAACCAATGGAATTCAATGGGTACAAATTTAGGAAGTGCTTACAATACAGGTGCTTTGTGTATTGATGGAGGCTTGTTTAAATCGCGCCGACGCAAGGCTTTTTTGGGTTTGGGCTTAACCATTGTTTATGACCAAGCAGGAATGGCACAACTTAAAAAAACAAACGTATTATTAAATATTAGTGGCATTGTAAAAGTAAAAAAACACGGCGTATTTAGTGTTGGATTAGCAGGTGGAGTAATTGCAACAAGCGCTAATTATAATAAATTAACCTTTGCATCGCAATTTGATGGAAATAAATTAGAAGATAACGCCGCACTTACTGGCGAACAATCGTTTAGGCAATTTACTACCACCGATATTGGTGTTGGTATGGCATACGAATATAGTAAAGTAAAAACGGACCAAGACCACGACGATCTGTCTACGTTTAGAATTGCATTTGGCGCTTACCACTTAAATACGCCTACACAGGATTTTAGTGCTGGCTCAAATTACCAGACGCCAGTTCGTTTAAGTACCGCCTTTACTTCAAATTTTGATTTTGAGGATACTAAGTTTACCATTTGCCCATCATTTTTATACCAACAACAAGGCAAATATTGGGAAGTTGTAACTGGAACCTACGTAAAATATCGGGTAAGTATGGGTACAAAAGTAACTGGACAAAAAACACAAAACGCCTTAGGTGTTGGTTTATTTTATAGATTTAAAGATGCTTTAATACCTAAAATTATGTATGAAGTGGGAGATTATGCTTTTGGATTTTCATACGATGTTAATTTATCATCTTACAGAACAGCATCTCGTTATAATGGCGGTTTAGAAATTTGTTTTCGTTACAATAACTTAGCAAGTTCTTTATTCGATTCTCGAAGAGAGTTTAAATAATTTTAATTTGAGATTTTAAAATGCAAAAACGTTCTTCGTTTTTTATTATTACCGCATTATTATTACTTATTGGCATTGCCGTATATGTTTATTTTAGTAAAGGCAAAACAACAACTGTTGATGAGGATATGCGTAACTTTAGCTTTAAGGATACTGCAAAAATAACGAAAATTTTTATTGCCGACAAAAATGGAAATAAATCATTATTAGAGCGCACCGCAAAAGGCTGGTACGTAAACAATAAATACCCTTGCAGAACAGATGCGATTATAAATTTGTTGGAAGTTATAAAACACGTAGATGTAAAAATGAGCGTGCCAAAACAAGCCAAAGAAACTACCCTAAAAATGATGAGCGCTAATGCAAATAAAATTGAAATTTATGTTGGCGAAAAATTAATAAAACAATATTATGTGGGGCACGCTCCCCAAGGTGGTGAAGGTTCTTATATGCTTCTTACAAATAATAAAACAAGCGAAAATTACAAAGACCCTTTTTTGTGCTACATACCAGGCTTTATTGGCTTTTTAAAACCACGTTATATTGCTAACGAAACCGAATGGCGCGATAGGCTAGTTATAAACTACACGCCGCCTCAAATAAAGCAAATTAAAGTAGAACATTTTGGATACCAAGATTCGTCGTTTACAATTAATTTAATAAACGCAACCACATTTAAAATAAGTGACGGTAAAAATAATGCAATAGCGTTTAACGAAAATAAGTTAAAGCAATACGTAGCATACTACCAAAACATTTCGTATGAGTTTTTATTTACGGGGCAAAATAAACGATTAGAAGATTCGTTAGCAAAACAAAAACCTTTTTGTAAAATAACTATTTTGGGTAATGGATTTAGTAATAGCGAGTATAATTTTTATCATAAAAATCCACCAGAAAAAGTGCCAGAAATGGGTGTTAGTTATAGCTTTGACCCAGATAGATTATACCTTCGTTTTTCAAATAATACCGAGTGGGCATTGGTACAATATTTTGTATTTGGCAAACTTTTAATTACACCTTTGTATTTTAAAAATTAATGTGTTAAAAAATAACTTATAACTATTGTTTTAGTGATGCAATTTTTTGACGTTAAAAATTAATTTTACTAATTAAATTAAAATTAATTTTATGAATTTTGTAGTATCCACCTCAACCTTATCTAAACACTTAAAATCTATAAGTGGAGTTTTAAATACTAATAATACTATTCCAATTTTAGATTGTTTTTTATTTGAAATAAATAAAAATGAGTTAACGCTTTGCGCTAGCGATATGGAAACTACAATTACTACTACTTTAAAAATTGAGTGTAACGATGTAGGTAACATTGCAATACCAGCAAAAACATTAATGGATACTTTAGCAAATTTACCAGAGCAACCTATTTCGTTTATTGTTGATAAAACAAAGCAATCTATAAAAATAAAAACAGAAACGGGAGATTATAATATTACGGGGCAAAATGGCGATGAATATCCAAAATTACCAAAATTAGATTCACAAACTTCCTTAGTAATTAAAAGTGACGTACTAGCAAATGCCATAAATAAAACTATTTTTGCTACTGGTAATGATGATTTACGCCCAGTTATGAGCGGTGTATTTTGCCAATTTAGCGAAACTAACTCTATTTTTGTAGCTACCGATGCGCATAAATTGGTACGTTATACCCGAACTGATGCTAAAGCTGGAGCGAACGCATCATTTATAATGCCAAAAAAACCATTAAATGTTTTAAAAAATTTATTAGTTGGAGTTGACGATGCTGTAAAAGTTGATTTTAATAAGACCAATGCATTATTTAGTTTTGGGAATGTAATTTTAATTTGTCGTTTAATTGATGGTAAATATCCAAATTATGAGGCGGTTATTCCTAAACAAAATCCAAATAAATTAACAGTTGATAGAAGTTCATTTTTAGGAGCTTTAAAACGTGTAAGTGTTTTTAGTAATAAAGCTACGCACCAAATAAGAGTTAAAGTTACTGGTAGCCAATTACAAATTAGTGCCGAAGATTTAGATTATGCAAACGAAGGGCAAGAAACATTAACTTGTACTTATGTTGGCGAAGATATGGAAATTGGATTTAATTCTCGCTTTTTATTAGAAATGGTGAGTAATTTAGAAGCCGATGAAATTACTATTGAGATGAGTGCGCCTAATCGTGCGGGTATTATATTACCAAATAATAAATCAAACCCTGCTGAAGACATTTTAATGTTGGTAATGCCTGTGATGTTGAACAATTAATTATTTTAATATTCAGTTCAACTCCGCCCATTGCGCAGTTAATCATCTTGGTGCTTTATATAATGGCACGGTACTGCAAGGTTCGCCATACATAATACTTTTGGCCAAAGGTTTTAATAAAGTTGTTACTTGCACATAAGCATTTTTAGGGATATCAATATCACCGCAACCTTTAATTACGACACGTGCATCTTTATAAATTGACGCATCTAATCGCGCTAATTTTTCGGCAAATAAAATAGTTTCCAATTCTTGTAAACTCCCGAAAATTATTTTTTTGGCAAAGGGTTCTAAAGCCAATGTTAACAGCATATACGCCCAAGTTGGCACAATAGCATCAGCCGTGCAGGTAAGTGCCACTAATTTATCTTTATAAAAACTCCAATCATTGGTCTTTATAAATTCCCTAAAATCCTTTTCTCGTAAAATTAATTCGTGAAATAAATGAGGCTTGATATCAAACATAATACGTTCGCCAAGAATATAAAATTCTTCTAAATCAATTGTTGTAATGCCGCTACCGGCTACTTTATTTGTTATTTCTTCCATACTTCAGTAGTTATAAATCATTAGTTGTTGGGCATTTACATACATTTTGGCTTAGAACAAGTTCTAATCAATAGCATCTATTTTACATAAATCCTAATTCCAATTGAGCCACTTCGCTCATCATTTCCTTTTCCCAAGTGGGTTCAAAAGTTAATTTTAAATCGACCGAATTAATATTTGGTAATAAAGCTAATTTGTTTTTTACATCAGCTGGCAAACTTTCGGCTACGGGGCAGTTGGGGGATGTTAACGTCATAACCACTTTTAAACTTCCTTCTTCGTCTAAATCCAATTCGTAAATTAAACCTAGTTCCCATACATCAACTGGTATTTCAGGGTCAAAACAGGTTTTAATTTCATCAATTACCCGTTGCATAAGTTCGGTGTTTTTTGTTATAATTATTGCAGGCATATTTTTAATTTCTAGTCGTTAATATATCGTCGTTAGTCTCAAGCCATCAGTCGTTGTTACACAAAAATTATTTCGAGGTTATCATAACATTTTAGACTAATCTCTAACGACTTAATTCTATTGTATCTTTTTTCATTCTATTAATCATACTTACCAATCCGTTTGAACGAGTTGGACTGAGGTGTTCTTTCAATCCTATTTTATCTACAAACTCTAATTTAGCATTTATAACATCTTGCGGCTTTTGATCTGATAAAACTCTAATCATTAATGCTACCATACCTTTTGTAATAATAGCATCCGCATTAGCTGTAAAAATAATTTTATTATCATTTATTTCAGAGTGTAGCCATACCAAACTTTGGCAACCTTTTATAATATTTTCGTCTGTTTTAAACTCTTGTTTTATTAATGGCAAAGTTTTTCCTAAGTCAATTAAATGTTCGTACTTTCCTTCCCAATCTTCTCCAAAGATTTCGAACTCTTCTATTATTTCATTTTCTATTTCTTGTATGGTCATTTTCTATTTTTACTATTCATACTTCGACTACGCTCATTTTGAAAAAATACTAGTTAAGCATTTGAATTACTTTCTTCAGTTTCTCAATAAAAAAATCAATTTCATTTTTTGTATTGTAAATAGCAAAAGAAATCCGTATTGTTCCAGGAACGCCTAAGTGCGCCATCAATGGCTGTGTACAATGATGACCAGTTCGGACAGCGATGCCATACTTATCTAACAGAGTGCCAACATCAAATGGATGCTGATTTTTTATATTGAAAGAAATTACACCCGCTTTGTTATTGCTTTCTCCATAAATAATTACTTCGGGAATTTGTTTTAATTCATTTTGTGCGTACTGAACTAATTCATGTTCATAATTATAAATATTTTCAATTCCAATATCTTTTATAAAATCAATTGCTTCGGCAAAACCCACAGCACCAGAAATATGTGGCGTGCCGGGTTCAAATCGCGAAGCGCCTTCTGCATATTCAGTTTTTTCGAAACTAACTGTTTTAATAGTTCCGCCACCTGGTTTACTTATTGGCAATTCCTTTAGCCACATTTCAGACATATATAACATTCCTATTCCTGTTGGTCCGTAGATTTTGTGTGCGCCGCAAACAAAAAAATCAACGTCTAAGGCTTGTAAATCAACTGCCATGTGCGGTGCAGACTGTGCCCCATCTAGTACAATAATTAAATTGTGTTTTTTTGCGAATGTTTTTATAACATCCATATCAGTTATTAAACCTAAAGTATTTGAAACATGGGTAATAGCAAGCACTTTAGTTTTGAGCGTAACAAGCCTTTCAAGCGCATCTAAATTTAAAGTTTGATTTGTGTTTAATGGAATTACCTTCAATTTACCCTCATTTTCCTCAGCCCACAATTGCCACGGTAAAATATTTGAATGATGTTCGTAATGCGATAAAATAATTTCGTCACCTTTTTGTAAAAAAGATTTTGCCAAACCCTGAGTTATAATATTTATAGCATCAGTAGTGCCTGCCGTAAAAATTAATTGTTGTGGATTTTTTAAATTAAAATAATTAGCAATTGTGGTGCGGGAATTTTCAAATTGCTCGGTTGCTAAACGACTAAGTGTGTGAACCCCCCTGTGGATATTGGCATTAGAGGATTTATAATAATTAGAAATAGCATTAATAACACGATTTGGTTTTTGAGAAGTAGCTCCGTTATCAAAATAAATTAATGGATACCCATTTATTTTTTGGGATAGGATGGGGAATTGCGCACGTATTTTTTCTATATCTAACATTAGTTATTTAAGGAGTTTGGAAGCATTAATAAAAAGGGAAGGGCTAACTTGTAATTAATTACATAATAATTTCCGCCTAACTGGGTATTTTTGTAATAATTATTTCTATTTAAAAAATAATTCTTTTCTGTTTGAATGTTCCATGCTTTTTCACCTAATTTTTTGGCAAGAAACCATTTTTCTATAAGCCGCGTTGCACGGCCATTACCATCAATAAAAGGGTGAATGTAAACAAAAACCAAATAAATCATCGCTGCAAAATAAAAAACTTCTTCGATAGTTAAATCTTGTTTGAATAAAAAATCAAAATCGGCAAATAATAATTCAATTTCTGATTTTATATTTTCAGGTTCAATAGCTAAATAAACCAATTCGCCACCACCTCGCACGCCCACCATGCTTTTACGAGTTTTACCCAAGTAAGGATTAGGAATAAATCCTTTGCCGTAAATTTTATGAGCTTGATATAAATTTTTAAATGTGAGATCGTTCACTTGTGCAAATTCATATCCTTTTATTAAGTTATCTATTTCTACAACTTCTTTTTTTCGTAAATTAAAACTATGTTCTTTATATTTTAAATAGGAGTCAAAATCTACGGAATTACCCTCAATGTTTGATGAGTAGGTTGCCGCAGAAGCAAGGTAAAAATTAAATTCAAAATTTTCTTTTGGTTTATCGCTAATGGAATTAAACGATAATTTGATATTGCTTTTTAGAGAAGCTTTATACTTACCTAACAAACTAACATCAATTATTTTTAATTCTTTAAACAATATATTAAATCCAACTCGTTTCTACTAAATTTTTCAAACTATCAATTTCTATTTTATTTATTACTTCACTTGCAAATGCGTTCAATAATAATTTTTTTGCACTCTCTTTCCCTATGCCGCGTGCATTCAAATAAAACAAAGCTTCTTCTTCTATTTTACCTGTACTAGTGCCGTGGCTGCATTTCACGTCATCCGCATAAATTTCTAATTGAGGTTTTGTATTTATGGTGGCATCGTCACTTAACAAAATATTTTTACTACTTTGATAGGCATTTGTTTTTTGCGCATCTTTTCGCACATAAATTTTGCCGTTAAACACAGCTGTACTTTTGCCGTCAATAATCCCTTTATATAATTCGTTACTTTCGCAATGTGGTTGTTGATGATCCATCAGCGTATGATTATCGATAAGTTGCGAACCGCTAGTTTTAAATAAACCGTATAAATGCGCTTCACAATTTGATTCTGCTAAAACTACATTGTGGTTGTTCCGCACTAACTGTCCACTAAGGGTAACGGTGGTGTTATTATAAACTGCATATCGACTAACACTTACTTGATTGGTAATAATGCTATAACCGTTAGTGCCTTCATCTTGTATGGTGTAAGATGTTAGTTTAGCATTTTGTGCTACAAATTTCTCACTTACCAAGTTGGTAAATACTTTTTGTGTACCGATATTAAGTTGATGTTCAATTACCGTTGCTTCTGCACCCTCTTGTAATTCGATAATATTACGAGGATTTACAAGGCATTCGGCATTTGCACTATTAATATATATAATGTGAATAGGAATTTGCAAAACGCAATTTTTTTCAACTTTTAAATGAAATCCATTACCAGAAAAGGCTGTATTCAGAGCAATAAAAGCATCACTTTCAACATTTGCAGTGCTTGCGATTAATGTTTTGGTTTCTGCATCTGCATTTAAAAAAGTACAGATGTGTAAACCTTTTAAAATTATTTTATCGCTTAATTTTTCAGAATAATTTCCGTTAACAGCAACTACAGTGATAGTATCTTCTAACTTATACTTTTCAATATCTGTAACTTCTGCAAACACTTGCTGTATGTTTTTAAATTCTTTTTTAAGAATAGCATTTAAATTACAATATTTATAATCCTCGTTTTTATTGGTAGGAATACCATTCTCTTCTAAATAGAAAAGTGCCTTGGTTAATGCTGAATCATTAATAAAATTAACTTTTCCGGAGGTTAAAGAAATTTTATTAATTAATTCTTGCGCAGTGTGTGTTTTAATTTCTAACATTTCTATTTAAGATTTATATAAAGTATCAGGGCAAAAATCTAAGCCGTTATCCCAATAAATTGTTTCCCAATCGGGGTGAAGTTTCACAGATTTAAAATATTCTTTATTTAGTAGTTGAGTATATTTACTTTCTGGTGATAACGATTTTGATTTTAGTTTATTTTCTAAATCGATCCATTTAATTTCGTTATTATCAAATTGTAAATTCAGTTTATAATCTGAAACGTTGATTATTTTTTTTATAGTTCTCATTTTATTGTAATGAATTTATTTTGATAAAATTTGGATTTTCTTTTTGTGACTCTAACCAATTATTTTCCAACTCTTCTCTACGAAGTTCTACCCAAGCCTGAACTAATCTTAATTGTTTATTTGGAACTTCGCCTTCCAATAAATTTCCTTTAGCAATTATAATTAACGCCTCAAATTCACTATAAAGTAAATGGAAATAAGGCGGATTGTGATCATCTGCATACATTGTATTTATTATACCAAAAAACCGACAAATCTCTGGCATACTATTTTTCTATTATCTCAAACTCCCGTTTAATTTCATCGTAACCTTTTGCCTCTAGCTCCAATGCCAATCCTTTACCTCCACTTTTTACAATTTGTCCATTATATAAAATATGTACAAAGTCGGGAATGATGTGGTCTAAAAGCCTTTGGTAGTGCGTTATAACGATGTACGCATTATCATTTGTTTTTAACGCATTTACACCGTTTGCTACAATTCTCAATGCATCAATATCTAAACCACTATCGGTTTCATCTAAAATACATAACTTAGGATTTAACATTGCCATTTGAAAAATTTCGTTTCGTTTTTTTTCGCCTCCGCTAAAACCCTCGTTAACACTTCGGTTGGTAAGCTTACCATCTAACTCAACTAATTTTTGTTTTTCCTTCACCAGTGCTAAAAAATCTTTTGCTGGCATTTCTTCTTTTCCGTTATAGGCTCTAATTTCGTTTATAGCTGTTTTTAAAAAATTAATATTACTTACGCCCGGAATTTCGATAGGATATTGAAACGCTAAAAACAAACCTTCGCGAGCCCTGTCTTCGGTGCTTAAGTCTAATAAGTTTTTTCCATTAAAAATAACTTCTCCCTGTGTTACTTCATAATCCGTTCTGCCAGCTAAAACATTTGATAACGTTGATTTACCTGAGCCATTTGGACCCATAATAGCATGTACTTCGCCTGCTTTTACTTTTAGGTTTATTCCGTTTAAAATTTGTTTTCCGCCAACCGACGCATGTAAATTGTTAATACTAATCATAATTTTTTCGTTTTATCCTACTGAACCTTCTAATGAAATTGCTAAAAGCTTTTGTGCTTCAACAGCAAATTCCATCGGTAATTTATTTAATACTTCTTTACAATATCCATTAACAATTAATGCAATAGCTTTTTCATTATCAATACCACGTTGCTTGCAATAAAATAATTGATCTTCGCCAATTTTGCTTGTGGTAGCTTCATGTTCTACAATTGCAGTTTTATCTTTAATTTCGATGTAAGGAAATGTGTGAGCACCACATTTATCGCCCATTAATAAGCTATCGCATTGGCTAAAATTACGGGCGTTTGTTGCGCCTTTTCGCACTTGCACCAAACCGCGGTAACTGTTGTTACTATAGCCTGCTGAAATGCCTTTTGAAATAATAGTACTTCGAGAATTTTTACCAATGTGAATCATTTTTGTTCCTGTATCAGCCTCTTGCATATTGTTAGTAACGGCTACAGAATAAAACTCGCCAACAGAATTATTTCCTTTTAAAATTACTGAAGGATATTTCCAAGTAATGGCAGATCCCGTTTCAACCTGTGTCCAACTGATTTTAGAATTATCTTCTAAACAAATACCACGTTTAGTAACAAAATTATAAATACCGCCTTTGCCATTTTTATCACCTGGGTACCAGTTTTGAACGGTGCTGTATTTTACCTCAGCATCTTTATGCGCAATAATTTCTACAACAGCGGCATGTAACTGATTTTCGTCACGCTGAGGAGCGGTACAGCCCTCTAAGTAAGAAACATAAGCGCCTTCGTCAGCCACAATTAATGTGCGTTCAAACTGCCCAGTACCGCTTGAATTAATACGAAAATACGTTGACAATTCCATTGGACTGCGAACACCTTTTGGAATGTAGCAAAACGAGCCATCGCTAAATACTGCTGCGTTTAAGGCTGCGTAATAATTATCGGTATAAGGCACTACCATGCCCATGTATTTTTTTATTAAATCGGGATGTTCTTGAACTGCTTCGCTAAACGAACAAAAAATAATTCCTTTTTCGGCTAATGTTTCTCTAAAAGTTGTTTTAACAGAAACACTATCAAACACGGCATCAACTGCTATGTTTGATTGAACACCCGACAAACGCTTTTGTTCTTCTAAACTAATACCAAGCTTTGCAAAGGTTTTTAGTATTTCTGGGTCAACCTCATCTAAACTTTTTAATTCGGGTTTTACTTTAGGCGCCGAATAATAGCTAATATTATTAAACTCGATTTTTGGATAATGTAAATGTGCCCAATTATTAGGTTCTTTTAATGTTTTCCAATGACTGAAAGCCTTAAGGCGATACTCAAGCATCCAGCTGGGTTCGTTTTTCTTTTTAGATAAAGCAGTTACAACGGATTCGTTTAAGCCTGGGGCAAAGGTTTCTGTATCAATGTCGGTTATAAAACCCCATTCATAATCTTTATTTATATGTTCTTGTAGTACTTCGTTAGCCATTTTTTACTTTATGTTTAGAAAGTTAATTGATTTAGAAAGTTAATTGGTTTAGTAAGTTTAACCTCAAAAATTTCATAAATTTTACTCTGATGTTTTTTGTTTTTATAGTTAATATAATTTTTTTAATTCTTGGGCATCTAAATTATCTTTTGCACGATTTGATCTTTCCTTTTCTTCAATTAAAGTATTTATTTGTAATACTTTTACATTTGTATTTTTTGCTTTATTAAATTCAGAGGCTAAATTGTAACATTCAATAAATTTATCTTGTTTAAAAAATTGCCAGTCAACCATTACATCAACCGCCAAACCATTATCTAAAATAATTTCGGCATAGCCTACTGTAGATGGGAATTTATGAAACAGCTCAGCACCTTCAACACCATATTTTATTAAAGCAGCTACAAAGGGTTTTCTATTTTCGGTTGTATCTGCTAACCACAAATCTAAATCTTTGATTGAGCGATTAAAACCATTAAGACTTACAGCAAAATCGTCAACAAAAATATTAGTAACTTTATTTTTATTTAAGCAGTTTAAAAATCGTACTATTTCCTCTTCAAAAAAATCCACTACTTTTTAATAATAATTTTATTTCTATGTTTCAAATTTGTTTGGGTGCTAAATAAAATACCTGCTCTTATTAACTCAATAGTTTTTTTAAATCTTTCGGGATATGAAAGCACAAAAAACTCTTATTACCTTTTTTCGATAAGCGCTTCGTTACTTAATTTATGTATAACTACTTTAGCCATTCAAAATTTTTTAAACTTTTTAATTATACCGAGAATGATTCACCACATCCACATGTTCGATTAGCGTTTGGATTATTGAATACAAAACCTTTACCATTTAAGCCGCCTGTAAATTCTAATTCTGTGCCAACCAAGTATAAAAAACTTTTACGATCAACCACTATTTTAATACCTTTGTCTTCAAATTCTTGGTCGCCCTCTTTTTTAATGTTATCAAATTCAAGTTTATAAGATAGGCCTGAACAGCCTCCGCCATCAACCCCAACTCTTATAAAAGATCCCTCAGGGTGGTTTTCTTCTTTCATTATATTAATGGCATGTATTTTTGCATTTTCGCTAACTGTTATCATAACTAACTGGTATTAAATTATTTATTTGTTATATTTAATTAGATTAATTCTAAATGTGGTACAAATATACCCTTTTTACGGTACATAACAATGATATTAACATAAAAAAATTAAAAGTGTTTATGTTAAATTAACATTGGTAAAGAATAAATGATGAGATTTGTAGAAATTATTTTAATCTATGAAAAAACTATTTTTATCGATATTAGTTGTAATTACAACGATACTAAATGCCCAAAAATTAGATACTTTAAATATTTATTATTTAAATAATAGTCCGTTTGCTTACGAAGAAGGCGGACAGGCAACTGGATTAGAAGTGGATATTGTTAAAGAATACGCCAGCTGGTTAAAAGTTAAAAAAAGTACAACTGTACATTTAAATTTTAAATCGTTTACAAATTTTGACGAATTATATTCAGCCGTAAAAAAAGGTGGAACTAAAGTAATTGGCTTGAGTTCGGCAACAATAAACGAAGAGCGGGAGAAGGAAGTTGATTTTAGCCCAGCCTATTTAAAAAATACAACACTGCTCGTAACAAATGGCAGCGTAGCAACATTAAAAACAAAAAGTAGTGCCGAAGTTGCTAAAACATTTGCTGGTTTAGATGCTGTAACCGTTGCTAATAGTACTTATATAACTTATTTAAACGAATTAAAAAAAACATATTTGCCAAACTTAAAAATTAATAATGTAAGTAAAGTGAGCGATATTACTGAAAAAATTGCCAACGATTCTAAATTATTTGGCTATGTAGATGTAGTTAATTTTTGGTATTATATTAAAAATAATAACACTAAATATTTAAAAATTCAAAAAGTGTTTAATACAAATAGCGAAAATTTTGGATTTATAATGCCTAAAAATGGATTGAATAAAAATTATATTTCAGAGTTTTTTGAAAGCGGTTTTGGCTTTACATCAACGAAAGCTTACCACCAAATTTTAGAAAAATATTTGAGTTACGAAGTGTTGCAATCGGTTGAACTTCAAAACTAAACCATAATTGATTATTATTGTTTATTAACAACTGTTTGAGCAAAATACTTTTTATAAAAAGTTAAATTTCATCGTTTAATATTTAACTTAATTATTTAATTGTGAAAAAACTAATTGTTACTTTTTTACTATTTATTTTTTATACTGTGTTAGTAGCGCAAGCAAACGATACAATTATTGTAAACTATGTAATACACCCCCCTTTTTGTATTAAAGATAGCAACGCTACTAAAGGCTTAGAAATTGACATTATTAATGAATATTTATTGTGGCTAAAAGTTAGAAAAAAACAAAACATAACAGTAATATACAAGGCTTTTAACGATTTTAATTCATTTTATTTATCAACAAAAATTGCTTCCAAAAATACGATAGGATTAGGATCTATTACTATAACACCAGATAGGTTAAAGGAAAATGAATTTACAGCATCCTATCTAAAAAATGTTTCATTTTGTATTACAAATGGTAATGCTCCCGATATTAAAATTAAATCTCCTTCCGAAATTATCAAAGCATTAGGAAGCATGTCGGCAATTACAATTACAAACACATCGCTTAGTAAAAATATAAACGAATTAAAAAAAACTTTTTTGCCCGACTTAAAAATAAAATATGAAACTAAGCAAATTACAATTTTAGATGAAATTGCAAAAAATGTTTTAAGTTTTGGATATATAGATGCGCTTGAATTTTGGTTTTACTTAAAGGCAAACCCAAGCCGATTTTTAAAAATGCAAAAAATATTAAGCCAAAGTAAAGAAGAGTTTGGTTTTATATTGCAAAAGGGTAGTTCTCACAAAGCACTGTTTAACGAATTTTTTAAAACCTTTAAAGATTCTCGCAACTACCGTGCCATATTAGAAAAATATATTGGTTCGTACATGACTCAAAACATGGCCATAAATTAAATTTATTTTGATTTTACCAATGCAAAAAATCACAGAAATTAAAGAGTATTACACTGTAAAACTTCGCCAAAAAATCAATGGAGTCGAAGTTTTAGTTGATAAAAAAATGTCACGATACAAAGTAGTAAATTACGTTGACAGCTGGGCAAGATTTGGCCATTATTTGTTAGATATTGTTTTTTACCTTACGTTTATTTTTGCTTTTTGGTTCTTAATGGCTGTTCTGACAAATATTTTTAATTATAAGAATGTATTTGAGTCAAAGTTTTTTAAATTAATTGAACTGCTCGTTAATTGGATAATTCTCTATCCAGCCTATTATTTTTTGTTTGAATTCACGTTACAATTTTCGTCTGGTAAAGCAATTCTAAAAAGAATTGTTGTTGATGAGTATGGCAATAAACGCACTGTAAAACAAATTTTTATACGCTCTATCTCCCTATATGTCCCTTTAGAAGTTTTCTCTTGTTTCGGAGGAACAAGAGGGCACAACGATTGGAGCGATACTTTTGTATTAAGAAAAAAAGATCTTCTAAATTTAAAATTAGCACGACAGATAAACGCTATTAACCCTGCTTTATTATGATAGCCATTGATAACACATTAATAAGCGAAGATATTTTAGAAAAAAAATTTGTTTGCGACCTAAATGCTTGTAAAGGTGCTTGTTGTGTTGCGGGCGATAGCGGTGCACCTTTAGACAAAGAAGAATTGCCAATTTTAAATTCTGTTTTAGAGGAAGTAAAACCGTTTATGACAAAAAAAGGAATTAAAGTTATTGAAAAATACGGTGCTTTTGTAATTGATGGCGATGGCGATTACACCACAACCCTTGTTAGTAAAGGGGCCGAATGTGCTTTTGTTTTTTTTGACGAAAACAAAATAGCTAAATGTGCCATAGAGCAAGCCTTTGTGGAAGGGAAAACAAACTGGCAAAAGCCTATTAGTTGTCATTTGTATCCTATCCGAATAAAAAAATTTAAAGATTATGATGCTGTAAACTATGATAAATGGGATGTGTGCCAGCCAGCCTGCGAATGTGGAAAAAAATTAGATGTACCCGTTTATAAATTTTTAAAAACGCCACTCATACGTAAATATGGTAAAGAATGGTTTAAGCAATTAGAACAAAGCGCCAAACTGTACCTTAATGAATAATTTTGGATAGTCTTAAAAAATAATTAGGCGACACTAAATTTTTAAACTATATCATTCATTGTAAAAATACCTTTTTTACTTTTTAAAAATTCTGCGGCAATAATAGCACCGGTCGCAAAACCTTTGCGGTTGTGTGCTGTATGCGTAATTTCAATATCATCAATGGCACTTTGGTATTTAATGCTGTGTGTGCCTGGCACCTCGCCCTCTCGTATATCTTTAATATATAACGTTTCTGAACTTTGTGTTGTAATACTCCAGTTTTTTTTCCTTTCAATTTTTTCAATAATTTGATTGGCCAAAGTAATTGCGGTGCCACTTGGTTTATCTAATTTATGTATGTGATGTATTTCTTCCATCATTACATTGTAATCCTCATATTTATTCATTAATTCGGCTAAATACGTATTTAACTTAAAAAATAAATTTACACCTATACTAAAGTTTGTAGCGTAAAACATGGTTCCGTTTTTTTCTTCGCACAATTTTTTAATCTCTTCAAAATTTTCGTACCAACCTGTAGTGCCAACTATTATTGGTAAGTTTGCATTAAAACATTTTTCAATATTACTAACTACTGTTTGCGGTGTACTAAATTCAATAGCCACATCTGCTTTTTGTAAGTCATAATCAATTATTGAATTTATATTTTGCTGTGTAATTTTTAATACAATGTTATGTTTGCGTTGCAAGGCAATTGTTTCAATTTCTTTACCCATTTTGCCGTATCCAAAAAGTGCTATGTTCATATATTATTTAAAGGTTAATTTTAAAGATAAACCATATACGGTTTTGTAATTTGAGTTTCCAATTTGGTATTTATTTTGCCATGGATCAATATGTAAACTTAAATCGTCACTTACATCAAATGTTTGTAAATGACCGTCAACATTGGCATCAATTATATTAATCAAATAAATAATTCCCATACCAATGGCTCCAATATCGCGATATCTTTTGTATTGTAATTTAAGAATTTGTAATTGGTCTTGCGAATAAACGGTTTCGTTATTAGTATTTGAATCAGTATCAGTTAGAGCTAATAAATTTTTTCGATAGTATTTATAATTAGTACTGTTTGAATAAAATAAATATCCAAAACCGCCAATTCCTGCATAGATAATAGGTATTTTCCAGTATTTTTTATTGTAAGCTTGTCCTAATCCTGGTAAACAAGCGCTAAAAATAGCTGCCCGCCTAGCTTTTGAATAAGTAGCTTTTTTAGATAGAACAATTAGGGTGTCTTTTACTTGAATTGAATCTTGCAGTTGGGCAAAAGATATTAAATTTAAAAATGTAAATAAAATAATACAACAACACTTCATTTATTTAATAATATCTTTTACAAGTAAATATCCTAAGTCTGTATCCATAGTACTTTCAAGCTCTTTCATTAATTCGTTTATATGTATTAATTCTTCAATATCGCCAATTGGTAATGAGTTTACACCCTTTACTTCTAATGAATTAAAAATATATTTTACTGTAAACTTACTTTCGGTAACAGCAGGTTGGTAAACAGTTTCCTTTTCAGTTTCTGTTTTAACTTCAGCAAAAATTCTAGTTTCAATAAAATCGTTTATTATATGTCGGGTTAAGCGAATGGGTAAATCTAGTTTTTCACTAATTTCAGAGGCTGTAAGGTTTTTTTCGCCGTTATAAAAACGTTTAGAAACCAAGTTTGCAATCATTAATGCAATAACTTTTTTATAACGAATACTTAAATTTTGTATTTCACTTTCTAATTCGTAATGGTCAACATTTTGATTAGCAAAAGCTAACTCGGCACCAAACAAAACAATATACCAACTATATTGAATCCAAATTAAAAATAAAGGCAATGCCGCAAAGCCACCATAAATTGCATTTAAGCCGCTAGCACCAATTTGAAATTTAATGTAACCCCATTGTAAAAGTTCAAACAATAAAGTGGCCGCAATAGCAGCAGCACCAGCAGATTTAAAATTAACTTTTGTGTTAGGCAAAACCATATATAGTAAAGTAAATACACCTGCAATTAAACCATAAGCCAACAGTTTAACTAATATAATACTTACAAAACCTAGCATTTCTATATTACCAATTTTAGTTTGAATAGCAACGGTTAAACTGCCCGAAACTATTAAAAACAGAGGGCTAACCAACATTATGGTTAAATAATCGGTTACTTTACGAAGCCAAGATCGACCACGTTTTATTTCCCAAATTTCATTAAAGTTAGCTTCAATACTTACTAATAATTTCATTACACTCCACAATAATAAAACTATACCAAATCCAGCAATTAGCCCGCCTTTTGTAGTTGCCAATAACGTATCGGCATAAATAAATGCATTATTTAAAATGGTTGAATATTCTGAATATTGATTAATTATTGATTGTTTTAGTGTAGTATCATAACCAACCGCTTTGGCAATTGCAAATACCAAAGCTAAAATAGGAACTATAGAGAATAGCGTGTAAAATGTTAGAGCAGATGCTTTAGTTAAACACTTATCTTC